>Ga0181528_10000007_pt1 | contig 249472 bp, 218 predicted proteins | sample PEATcosm2014_Bin_47_FD_119742 | JGI IMG/M metagenome (GOLD analysis project Ga0181528, IMG submission 119742) | Peatland microbial communities from MTU Mesocosm Facility, Houghton, MI, USA - PEATcosm2014_Bin10_10_metaG | ecosystem: Environmental > Terrestrial > Soil > Wetlands > Peat | place... | reverse complement strand
CGGAATACTCCCTTGGTGGTAAGCTTTTTCACGGTCGGTCTCCTCCTTGTGCCCTCGAGCACGTCGATAACTTGGGAGCTTAACGCATCCCGCTGGAGACCGGCTCTTCTCATCCCATCTGTTATCGCTCAACATCAGCCGAGCCGGGTGAGGCCAAGCGTTTCGGACTATTGCGGGGTGATCTTCACAACCTCTGCGGCGTTGCCCCAGAACTTCGTATAAAGATTCCCTAGGCCATCCACGGCAAGACCACTGAATGAGGCTTCGGACGATAGTGTGATTTGAGTAACGACTCCGTTTGGGCTGATGCGGTACAGAGGCCCCATTCCTGCCGCATAACAATTGCCCGAATTGTCGACAGCAAGATATTCTTCACCGCCAACTAAACCACTGACAAATGTACTGACCGTTCCGACCGGCGTGATTTTCCGAATGGCTTTGTTGCCGCTATCCATCACAAGCAAATTGTTATTTCCATCAAAAGCTACGTCATTGGGGCTGTTGAACGTCGATGTGCTGGCGTTTCCGTCATTCATACCTGCCGCGCCGGTACCAGCAAAGACGGTTGCAACGCCCTCCGAGGTAAGTTTCATGATGCGATTATTTGCCTGATCCGCGAAATAGAGGTTGTCGCCTGAATCGACCGCCAACCCGCCGAAACCGACAAAAACATTTCCGGTCTCAAATTCGTTGGAGAGGATGTTCACAGCTCCTGTCGCAGAAAGTTCCTGAAGAAATGCACTCCACATTACCGGTTGGATGCTGTTTCCCACAGCAAAGAAATTTCCTCCGCTATCAATAGCCACACCGGAACTGCCGACAATCAGGTTTGGATTTGTGTAGGTAGTCACCACTCCAGCCTGCGTGACTTTCCTTAGATATCCCCTGTCCGACATGATGATGTTTCCGGCTGAGTCTAGTTTCAGGTAGGTTCCGCCAGCTCCCCAAAACACCGCAGCCGAACCAGTGCCATCTACGGGGTTTCCGGCGTTACTTGAGCCGGCCAACACCGTCACCGTAGCAGCCTTCGCGGCTGATGTCCCGGTCGTTACCGTGTTATTAGCTGCCCCTGTAGCACTCTGTGGCACAGTCACAACTGAACCGGTTGGAACGCTTATGACATTGTTTGAACCGCTGACTGTGATGGTATTTCCATTCGGCGTGCTTATCGTGGTGCCAGCGGGAACCAATACGGTGGTGTTGGCGGCGAGGGTGGTGGTTGTACCCGGTTTCAGTGCTTGCGGCTTGTTCGTGGCGTTACCAGAATTTTGGGAGCTGCTGCTAGTGTTGGTGCCTTCTCCACAGGCGGCAAGAAACAATATGAGAGAAACAGAGATAGCACACAAAAGTGATTTCGCCGTAATCATTGCGTCTCAGCCTCGCTCGACCCATTCGCTGACTGCACTCACTGCTGGGTGTGAGCACCTCATAAATCGCGAGCGGCTGAATTAGAAAGCATCATTATGGATAAACAGGGGCGCCCATAATCCGACCTGCCCAAGCTCGTTCGCGCGAAGGAAAGCGGCCTTGCCGCAGCACAGGTTATTTGGGATGCGTAGGGGTCTTTCGCTTCGCTCAAGATGACACTCCAAGCCAAAGACGCGGTAGTTGAAGCAAAATCGCCTTTCGACTCACTATCTCCAAGTGGGACAGAACGGCAGAGTTGGTTTGCCGCCAAGGCAGGTTTCCTCTGCACACACTTTTCCATCCGGCAGCATTCCGTTTCACTACCTAGTGTGGTGCGCCAGAAATGCGTGACACAAATCGAAGGATGACAGCAGCATTTCTTTTGCGAAGTTGTGACGCACCGTCTGGCAGCATTACTTTGCCGCCAACAACAACTGCGGAAGACCGGCAACTTGTTTTTCGAATGGGCAGGGCGATGTGCGCTGCGTCACTGCAGGCGATTCCAAAAGAGCGTTGAAATAATCAGGGAAAAGTATCGCTGCAAGCGCTTTTCGCTAGCGGCGACGGAGGCGTCCCATGAAACGCATTCTCCCGGTTATCGGAACGGTTTTGCTGCTGCTGATCGCAGTCCCGTGGTGCGCTGGACAAAGCAAGGCGCAGACCATTGACCAAGCTGTCGCGATCACGGACGATATCACTCCACCGCGCCTCGCCGAAGTTGCCTCTCCGGATTACACAGCCGAGGCAAAGAGGAAGAAGATCGAAGGCACGGTAACGCTCGCAATCGTGGTCAACAAGAAAGGCGATGTGGTCGATGCGAAGGTCGTTAAGGGTATCGGTTACGGACTCGACGAAAACGCCATCATCGCGGTCAAAGAGTGGAAGTATAAGCCTGCTGAAAAAGACGGCGAACCGGTCACAGTAAAAATGGAAGTTACTGTGGACTTCTACCTGCGCGACTGATATGGGATTTGGTAGGATTCAATGGCCCGGCACCCGCCGGGCCTTATTTTTTCTGAAGCAGCTCTCCTTGCCTGAGCGACAAATTCCGGCGATAATCGTGACTGATTAATCAAGATATGTGTCTCGAATTGGGACTAACCCAGACCAACTACTTTTTACACAGGCAAAAAGCTGCACTCAAATCCCTTGTTGCTGCATCTCAAACTTAACGGATCGAAATTGGGTGTGAGTGTAACGGAATCAATCATCTGTGTGGATATAAGCAGCAGCTTCCAAGAGAGAATAGCCGGGCCGGGATCGGCTTATGGGGGAACGCCATTTTGTTCCAGGTAAAAGTTACTGTGCTGCGGTTCGCAGATCGAGCAGATTTGACTCATAAGCAGGAAGCCTTAGATCCTCCTGTTATAATCCGAAGTTCTCGTGACGGCCATCACAGGCCGCGTGCAGTGACAATCACAAATGGCGATGGCTGGAGGAAAGAGCATTTGGGGAGTTGAGAACGTCTCCAGCGGCCTCCTGACCTTCCTCGTTTCAGTTTGGGCCTACGGGCTCCGGCAGGGATTTAACGGATAGTTTCCATACATGGCGCAGATATTTCACCGCAGTGCCAACTCGATTGCAAAGGCCTCCATTCTGGGGGGACTCATCCTGGTTGTCGGCCTCCTTTGGGCGGCGCTGCAGTTGCAGCGTTCACCCTACTTCACGTATGCGGGAGTCGCACGTCCGCAGCCGGTTCCGTTTCCTCACCAGCACCACGTGGCCGGACTGGGCATTGATTGCCGCTACTGTCACACGTCGGTCGAAGTTTCGGGATTTGCGGGCATACCTCCCACGAAGACGTGCATGAACTGCCACTCGCAAATATGGACGGCGGCGCCGATGCTGGCGCCAGTGCGCGAGAGCTATCGCAGCGGACGCAGCCTGAGCTGGACGAGGGCCAACGATCTGCCGGACTTTGCGTACTTCGACCACAGCATTCACGTGACCAAGGGAATTGGCTGCAACAGTTGCCATGGCCGCGTGGACAAGATGGGGCTGATGTACAACCAGGCGTCATTGCAGATGGAGTGGTGCATCAACTGCCATCGTGCGCCGGAGAAGAATTTGCGTCCGCACTATGTGAAGCAGGATCCGAAGGATCCTTCGACCATGGGCGACCAGATCTTCAATATGGCGTACGAAGAGCCATCGGCGGCGCATCCGGTTACGATTCGCGAGGGCGATAACTACAAGACGTTCACCAGCCAGACGGGTCCGGACGGACTGGGCACGTACTTGGTGAGAGCCAACAACGTGCGCTCGCCGCGCGACATTACCAGTTGCAGTACCTGCCACCGCTGATCGGCCGAGGGCTTTGGGCCAGGCCGACAGCGAATAGGAACGAGTGGAATCGAAGCGAATGGATAACGAGCGGAAAACTGGAATCGAGGCCGTGTGCCCTGGCAGCAAGGATCAGCTGCAACTGGCAGACGTGCGTGAGCAGCTAGGCAAAGCTCGCGGGCCGCAATACTGGCGCACTCTGGATGAGTTGGCGCAGACTCCCGAGTTCGAGGAGATGCTGCATCGCGAGTTCCCTAAGCACGCCTCGGAGTGGACGGACAAAAGTTCGCGCCGCGACTTCATGAAGATCATGGGCGCTTCACTGGCGTTGGCCGGACTGAGCGCCTGCACCAAACAACCTCTGGAACCCATTGTGCCCTATGTGAAGCAGCCAAGCAATTTGCTGCTTGGCAAGCCTCTCTTCTATGCCACGGCAATGCCGCTGGGAGCATACGGCACGGGATTACTGGTCGAGAGCCACGAAGGCCGTCCGACAAAAATAGAAGGCAATCCGCAGCATCCGTCATCGCTGGGCGGGACCGATGTATTTAATCAGGCGAGCGTGCTGACAATGTATGACCCGGATCGCTCGCAGACGAATACCTATCTGGGCGAAATGCGTAATTGGCCGCAGGTGCTGTCAAGCTTGCGCGGCTCGGTTGACGCGCAAAAAGCCAACGGCGGCGCGGGGCTGCGAGTGCTGAGTGGCGCGACGTCTTCGCCATCGTTCGTGGCGCAGATGCAGGAGTTCCTGAAGACGTATCCCAAGGCCAAGTGGTATCAGTGGGAAGCCGTGAACCGCGATAACGTTTACGCGGGCGCGCAGATGGCCTTCGGCCAGCCGGTTGAGACGCTCTACGATTTCTCGAAGGCCAAGATTGTGCTTTCGCTGGATGGCGATTTCTTGTCCTCGGGTTTCCCGGGATTTCACAAGTACACACGCGATTTTTCGCGGCGCCGGCGTCCTGAGCTGAAAGAGGAGATGCTGCGCTTCTACGCCGTGGAGAGTGCGACCACCAACACGGCAGCGAAAGCCGATCACCGGTTACACGTGAAGGCGAGCGAGGTGGAGGGATTTGCGCGGGCACTGGCCTCCGCGCTGGGAGCGGCGCAGGCAGGCGGCGAGGTCAAAGCTTCGCAGAAGAAATTTGCCGATGCTCTGGTGAAGGATCTGCAAGCCAACCGCGGCGCGGTGTTGGTGGTGGTAGGCGACGCACAGACTCCGACGACTCATGCGCTGGCGCACGCGATCAACGCTACGCTGGGCGCGGTGGGGAAGACCGTGAGCTATAGCGAGCCGGTTGATCCATTTGCGGCAACACCGAAGGTTGAACAGCTTCGCCAGCTTACGAACGAGATGCGCAATGGCCAGGTGAACATGCTGGTGGTGCTGAACACGAATCCGATGTACGACGCACCGGCAGACTTTGGATTCTATGACGCGTTCAACAAAGTGGGATTACGCGTGCATCTCGGACTCTACCAGGACGAAACTGCGAAATATTGCCACTGGCACCTGAGCGCGACTCATTACCTGGAACAGTGGGGTGACACGCGCACATTCGATGGCACGGTGAGCTTTGTTCAACCGCTGATCGCGCCGCTCTATGGCGGACACAGCGAGAGTGAGTTGATCGAGTTTCTGACCAATGAAGACGAAGCAACGAGCTACGCACTGACGCAGCGCTACTGGCAGTCACAACATTCGGGCGCGGATTTCAAGAGCTGGTGGGATCGTTCGTTGCACGACGGCTTCGTAGCGGGTTCGGCGTTTGCGCCCAAGCCGGTTGCCGCCAAAGTTTCGGTGCCAGCAGCAACGGCGAGCGCGGGCGGATTGGAAGTTATCTTCCGCCGCGACCCCACGGTTTACGATGGGCGATTTGCCAACAACGGCTGGCTGCAGGAGACTCCGAAGCCGATGACCCAGGTCTGCTGGGACAATCCCGTGCTGATGAGCGTGGCTACGGCAAAGAAGCTGAAACTGAAAAGCGAAGACGAAGTGGAGTTGGAGTTGAACGGGCGCAAGGCCAAGGGCGCAATCTGGCTTACCCCCGGGCATCCGGACGACGCCGTTACGGTGACACTGGGGTACGGTCGTGGAATAGCGGGCAGGGTTGGCTCTGGGATTGGTTTCAGCGCCTATCAGTTGCGCACATCGAACGCGCTCTGGAATGCGGGCGGACTGAAGCTGAAGGCGACCGGCGGGCATTTCGGGTTGGCCTCTCCGCAAGGGCATCAGTCGATGGAGGGCAGGGCGATCGTTCGCGCGGCAACGCTGGAAGAGTTCATCAAGAGCCCAGGTTTTGCGCATGAAATGGTGGAGGCTCCGCCGGCGGGGCTGACGATGTATGCGCCCTACGAGTACAAGGATCACAAGTGGGGCATGGCAATCGATTTGAATTCCTGCGTGGGATGCAAGACCTGCACGGTGGCTTGCCAGGCAGAGAATAACATTGCCGTGGTGGGAAAAGATCAGGTGAAGCGTGGCCGACATATGAACTGGCTGCGTATCGATAACTACCATGAAGGTTCGCCGGAGAATCCGAATACCTACTTCCAGCCGGTGCCGTGCATGCAGTGCGAGAACGCTCCGTGCGAAGTAGTTTGCCCGGTAGGCGCTACGGCGCACTCGACGGAAGGCTTGAATGACATGGTCTATAACCGCTGCGTGGGCACGCGCTATTGCTCTAACAATTGCCCATACAAGGTTCGCCGCTTCAACTTCCTGCTGTACTCGGATTTCGATACGCCGCAGTTGAAATTCCAGCGCAACCCGGATGTAAGCGTGCGGAGCCGCGGCGTGATGGAGAAATGCACTTACTGCGTACAGCGCATCACACACGCAAGAATCAATGCCGAAGAACAGAACCGAAAGGTGAAAGACGGGGAGATCCTGACCGCCTGCCAGCAGGCGTGTCCGGCTGAGGCAATCATTTTCGGGGATCTCAACGATCCGGGCAGCCGCGTTTCGAAGCTGAAAGCATCGGAGCGGAACTACGGATTACTCGAAGAACTCAACACGCGCCCACGGACCACTTACATGGCTGCGGTGCGCAATCCGAATCCTGAGTTGGAGTCGTAAAGGATGGAACAAGTTCCGGAGACAAAAGCTTCCGCGACGATGGAACGGCTCCTGCCGGGGCAGTCGCCAGTTCTTACGCCCGGCCACACGCTGGAGACGATCACCGACAAAATTGTATCGATCGTGCTCCGGCGGCCGGTTACGTTGGGCTGGCTGGGAGGCTTCGCCTTCTTCTTTGGCCTGTTGAACATGATGCTTTTCGCCATGGCATGGCTGTTTTACCGTGGCGTCGGCATCTGGGGAATCAACATTCCAGTGGGCTGGGGCTTCGCCATTGTGAACTTCGTGTGGTGGGTCGGAATTGGCCACGCGGGCACGTTGATTTCGGCGATTCTGCTGCTGCTCAAACAGGGTTGGCGCAATTCGATCAACCGCTTTGCCGAAGCGATGACCTTGTTTGCGGTAGCTTGCGCCGGCATGTTTCCGCTGGTCCATACCGGACGCCCATGGCTGGCCTACTGGCTGTTTCCTTACCCCAACACGATGGGAGTGTGGCCGCAATTCCGTAGCCCTCTGCTGTGGGACGTTTTCGCGGTCTCTACCTACGCCACGATTTCGGCGCTGTTCTGGTTCGTGGGATTGATTCCCGATCTTGCGACCTTCCGCGATACCGCGAAGAACCCGGTCGCCAAGACGATTTATGGGTTGCTGGCTATGGGCTGGCGCGGCTCAGCCCGCCATTGGAAGCGCTACGAGAGCGCATATATTCTGCTGGCCGGGTTGGCAACGCCACTGGTGCTTTCAGTGCATACGGTAGTGTCATTCGACTTCGCGATTTCGATTATTCCGGGATGGCACACCACGGTTTTCCCGCCGTACTTTGTTGCAGGCGCGATCTACTCGGGTTTTGCCATGGTGCTGGTGCTGGCGATTCCAATCCGCAGATTTTATGGCGTGGAAGACATGATGACCTTGCGGCACTTGGATAACGCCGCCAAGGTGATGCTGGGGACAGGCTTGATCGTGGCTTACGGCTATACGATGGAAGCGTTTTACGCCTACTACTCAGGCAACGCGTATGAGCTGTTCATGTTCAAGAATCGAGCCCTGGGCCCGATGGCGTGGGCGTACTGGTGCTTGATTCTCTTCAACATTCTGATTCCACAAGTTCTCTGGATTCGCAAAGTGCGGTTGAATCCGGCGATGCTGTTTCTGGCCTCGCTGGTGATTTTGTTTGGCATGTGGCTGGAGCGCTTCGTCATCGTCGTGACCAGTCTGCATCGCGACTTTTTGCCATCCTCGTGGGGCATGTACGTGGCCACGCGCTGGGATTACGCGGTGTTTGCCGGAACCCTTGGACTGTTCTTCTCCGCGATGTTCCTGTTTGTGCGGCTGATGCCGATGATCACCATTTTTGAAATGCGCATGTTGTTGCCGCAGTCAAAACTGAGCGAGGAGGTAGCCGCTCATGACTGAGCCTGGGTCGCACTCCGAGCTGTTTCCAGTATTGCATGGGGTGGTCGCTGAGTTCGAAACACCCGATGGGCTGGTGAGCGCCTGTAAGAAGGCTCACGCCGCGGGATACCGTCGCATGGATGCATACACGCCTTTCCCGATTGAAGAGGCAGCGGATGCCATCGGTTACGAGAAGACACAGGTGCCGCTGCTAACGCTGTGCGGAGGCATTCTGGGCGGGCTTAGCGGATACCTGCTGCAGTACTGGGTGAATACCTCGGCGTATCCCATGAATATTGGCGGACGCCCACTGCATTCCTGGCCTCCATTCATCATCATCACCTTTGAGATGACGATATTGTTCGCGGGCATTACGGCGGTGGTCAGCATGTTGACCTTGAGCGGATTGCCACAGCCCTATCACCCAATTTTCAATCATCCGCGTTTCAGTGCGGCCAGCCGTGACCGTTTCTTCCTATGCATAGAGGCCGCCGATCCTAAGTTTGACTTGGACAAAACGAAACAGTTCCTGCGGGCGACGGATGCGATCGACGTTGCGGAGGTCGCCGACTAACTTATGGCACACGAAATCATGAACCGGAAAATCCGTGGGGCGACGATACGCAGTGCCGGGTTGCTGCTGGCTGCGGCGAGCCTACTTCTACTGGCTTCCTGCAGAGAAGACATGCAGAACCAGCCTAAGTTCATTCCGCTGCGCGAAAACCAGTTTTACGCCGATGGGCGTTCGGCACGTCCGACCGTGGAGGGAACAATCGCGCGCGGCCAACTGCAAGACGATCCGCTGCTTTACACCGGCAAGGTGAATGGGCAGGAGGCTGATCAGTTTCCCTTTCCCATCACCGAAAAGGATCTGGCGCGTGGGCGCGAGCGTTTCAATATCTTCTGCTCGCCATGCCATTCGCAACTCGGGGATGGTAACGGAATGATCGTGCAGCGCGGTTTCAAGAAGCCTCCATCGTATTTCGATCCGCGCCTGATGAAAGCTCCAGCAGGACACTTCTTCAACGTGATGACGAACGGTTGGGGTGCGATGGGCGATTACTCGGCGCAGGTTCCAGTGGCCGACCGCTGGCGCATCGCCGCTTATATTCGCGCACTGCAACTATCGCAGACAGCCAAGAGCGGCGACGTACCGACCGGGGAGCGCGTGGCGAATCGCCCGTCTGAAACGGGTGCAGGAACATCGGAAGCGCGCGTGGCTGAAAACAGGGAGGCGAAGTAGCACGATGAGCACGACAATCTATCCCGCTTCCTACCGATTCGATCCGCCGCCAGTGGTGGCATCGCTCTCCGCACGATGGCTAGTCATTGGCCTGGTAGCGGGCATTGCGGCTCTTGCTGGAGCATTCACGTCAACACAGCAATTCTTCCGAGGCTACCTGATCGGCTACATGCTGGTGCTCGGCTTTTCCCTGGGCTCGCTGGCTCTGCTGATGCTTGGCCATCTTACGGGCGGCAACTGGTGGATGATTGGCCGCCGCGTGATGGAGGCGGCGATCGGAAACATTCCGCTGCTTACCATTCTGTTTGTGCCGATCTGGTTGGGACGCCATAGTCTGTACATCTGGCTGGACCCAGTTTACGTTGCAGCACATCACTCCGTGGCCGTGAAGGGTGCGTACCTTAACGATAGCTTCTGGACGCTGCGCGCCGCGATCTACTTTGCGATCTGGAATCTGTGGGCATTCATGCTGCGCAAGGGATCGCTCAAGCAGGACGGCGATGCGTCTCCGGCGGTGTGGCAGAGGCTGAAAGTGTGGGCCGCGCCGGGACTGCTAGTTTATGGCCTTACTATCACACTGGCCTGCACGGATTGGATTATGTCACTCGATCCGGCGTGGTACTCGACCATCTTCGGAATGTTCTTCATGATCAGCCAGATGCTGTCGGTGATGGCTTTGATGACGGTGATTCTCTGCACGCTGCGCGAGTTTGCGCCGTACGACAAGATTCTTGGACCGGATAAGCTGCACGATTACGGCAAGCTGATTCTGGCATTCACCATGGTGTGGGCGTACTTCAGTTTTTCGCAGTGGCTGATTATCTGGGCGGGCAATTTGCCGGAGGAAATCACCTGGTATCTGGACCGCATTCACGGGGGATGGCAGACCGTGGCCTTGTCGCTGGTCTTCTTGCAGTTTGCGCTGCCATTCATGCTGCTGCTTTCGCGTGAGTTAAAACGCGACGCGCGCAAACTACTTCCGGTGGCATTACTGGTGCTGGTGATGCGCTATGTTGATCTCTATTGGCTGGTGGCGCCAAATCCATTTCCGGGAAGCAGCGTGGACGCGCACCACCTCACTTATCACTGGACGTATTTTGCCGCGCCACTCGCACTGGTCTGCATTTGGCTGGGTGCGTTTTTCAGGCTGCTTGGCAAGCGTCCCTTGCTGGTAGTTACCGAACCGATGCTGCCGCGTCTCTGGGAGCAAAATCATGGCCACTAATCACGGGCACGAATCGGACGATCCGCGCAATCCAAGCGTGGGATACGACAAGAGCGACCTGAGCGCGCGGGGAATTCTCATCTTCTTTCTAGTGTTGGCGATCTTTGCAGTGTTCATTCACTTGGGCGTCTTAGGGATGTGGGTTGGCATGTCAAGAATTGCCGACAAGCATGATCCGGAGTTGAGTCCGCTGGCCCCCAAGACGGTTACGCCGCGATCCGCAATTATGCAGAACACGGCGAATGTGAACATTCAGAATTTTCCCGAACCTCGCCTGCAAGCTGATGACACGGGCGACATGACGAGGTTCCTGGCGAAAGAGGCAGCAGCCCTCTCGATCCAGCCATGGCAAGACGCGCAGGGCAACGTTCATCTGCCGATTGACCAGGCCATGAAGGCGGTTGCAACGCGCCTTCCGGTGCGCGCAGATGGCACGGCTTTACCGGATTATCCGGGCACGGCGGAGAATCTCTCTGCCGCCAAATGAACAGCGTAGCAACCGCGACAGCTTCGCGGGGAACAAGATGATGTTGGCGCAGAAAATAATTCGAGCAATGGCAGTGAACCTGATGCTGGCAGTATCGCTGTGTGGCATGGCCGCGGCGCAGTACTTTACTCCGCCGGAGACCAAGACGGTCGCTCCTCCGGGACTGGAGGGAGTGGGTATCGACCAGCGCCTGAACGAACAGGTGCCGCTGAATCTTACGTTCAAGGATGAGCAAGGAAAGACAGTACGGCTCAGCGATTACTTCCATGAAGGCCGCCCGGTCATTCTGAACCTCGTCTATTTCCAGTGCCCCATGTTGTGTACTGAAGTCTTGAATGGACTTACCTCGACACTGAAGGTTATGAAGTTTGTGCCAGGTAAGGAATTTGAAGTTCTGACGGTAAGTATCGATCCGCGCGAGACTCCGCAACTGGCCGCAAATAAGAAAGAAATGTATCTGAAGAAGTTGGGCAACCCTGAGGCCGCAAAGGGTTGGCACTTTCTGACCGGCGAGCATTCGCAGATAGCTGCGCTGGCAGATGCGGTCGGTTTCCGCTATCACTTTGACCCCAAGTTGGATCAGTTCGCTCATGCAGCCGGCATCATGCTGCTGACGCCGACGGGCAAGATCGCGCAGTACTACTTCGGCGTGGAGTATTCGGCCAAGGACATGCGCCTCGGCGTCGTCGAGGCTTCGCAAAATAAGATCGGATCGCTTGCCGACTATGTGCTGCTCTACTGCTATCACTACGACCCGCGCACCGGGCGCTATGGAGCGACGATCACGAACATCGTCCGCCTGGCTGGCGTAACAACGGTTCTTATATTGGGCAGCGCCCTGGTAATGCTGTTTCGCAAAGAGAAGCACGATCAAAGTATCGGAACAGGACGGGCATAAATCGATATGTGGTCAAATCTGCCATTATTTCCGGCGCGCGCCAGCACCATGGCCGGACACGTTGACGCACTGTACTTCGCCCTGGTGGCGATCACCGCGTTCTTTACGATTCTGATCTCTGCGCTGATTCTGTATTTTGCCATTCGCTATCGCAAGGAACGGAGTCCGCAGGCAACGCAGATCCACGGATCGACCGCCCTGGAACTTTTGTGGACGGGTATTCCGCTCGGCATCGTGATGATCATCTTCGTATGGTCGTCAGTGATCTTTTTTATGCAGACGCGTCCTCCCAAAGGCGCGATGGAAGTTTACGCCGTCGGCAAGCAGTGGATGTGGAAGTTCCAGCACACGGAAGGACAGCGGGAGATCAACGAACTGCATGTTCCCAAGGGCCGCGACGTGCGCATGGTGATGACGTCGCAGGACGTGATTCATAGCTTTTACGTTCCAGCGTTTCGCATTAAGGCGGACGTGTTGCCGGGGCGTTATACGTCCACCTGGTTCCATGCTACCGAGGTGGGCCGCTATCACCTTTTCTGCGCGGAGTATTGCGGAACCCAGCATTCTGGCATGGTTGGCGAAGTGATCGTTATGGAGCCCTCGGATTATGACCGCTGGGCAGCCGGCGGGGTGGACGGATCGCTGGCCTCCGCGGGTGAAAAGAGCTTCCAGCAATACGGATGTTCGATGTGCCATCGCGCCGATGCCGCAGGACGCGGACCAAATCTGATTGGAGTTTTTGGCCGGCCTGTGCTGCTGGACGATGGCCGCACCGTGACCGCCGACGAGAGTTACATACGTGAGTCGATTCTGAATCCGGGCACGAAGATCGTAAGCGGCTTCAAGAACATCATGCCGACCTTCCAGGGTCAGTTAAGCGAAGAGGAAGTAATCGGACTGGTTGCATACGTCAAGGCGCTGGGAAATGGGACGGCGAATCTGCCGATTCCGGTCAGCGAACCAGATTCGGGAGTTTATCCAGTCGCTCCGAAGGCCGAAGGGTCGGCCGCGAGGAGCGATAAGACGGCAACTCCGCCAGCGAAAGTAACACCTGCGAAGCCAGCGGCAAAGCAGTAGGGGACGAATTATGGAAACAGTTAGCCACTCCACTGAACCGAAGACGAATTACTTGAACGTGGATTATGGGGTCAAGTCGTGGTTACTGACCACGGACCACAAGCGCATCGCGCTTCTGTACCTTGGCTCGATCACGTGTTTCTTTTTCCTCGGCGGCTTCTTTGCCATGCTGATCCGGTTGGAGCTACTTACTCCGGCTGGCGACCTTGTGTTGTCGGACACCTATAACAAGTTGTTCACCATGCACGGCATCGTGATGATCTTTTTGTTTCTGATTCCATCGGTGCCGGCGGTGTTGGGTAACTTCCTGGTCCCGATGATGATCGGCGCCAAGGACTTAGCCTTCCCCAAGTTAAACCTAGCGAGCTGGTACATCTTCATCACCGGCGCCAGCTTCATCCTCTATGCCATCCTGACCGGGGGCGTAGACACGGGCTGGACCTTCTACACGCCGTACTCGACCACGTACTCAAACACGAATGTGATCACGGCGGCGGTGGGCGTGTTTATTACCGGCTTCTCGTCGATTTTTACGGGATTGAATATCATTGTCACGGTGCATCGCATGCGAGCGCCGGGATTAACGTGGCGGCGTCTTCCACTGTTCATCTGGGCGAATTACGCAGCTTCGGTCATCATGGTGCTGGGAACTCCTGTGCTGGCAATTACGCTGGTGCTGGTGGCGCTGGAACGTCTCTTTCATCTGGGCATCTTCGATGCGCGGCTGGGCGGAGATCCTCTGCTCTTCCAGCACCTGTTCTGGTTCTATTCGCACCCTGCCGTGTACATCATGATTCTGCCGGGAATGGGCGTAGTGAGCGAGATTATTGCCTGCTTCTCCCGGAAGCGCGTATTCGGATATGACTTTATCGCGATGTCGTCGATTGCGATCGCGGTGCTCGGATTTCTGGTGTGGGCGCACCATATGTACGTTGCCGGGATTTCAACCTATGCAGCGCTCATCTTCTCGATGTTGAGTTTCTTTGTGGCCATCCCTTCCGCGGTCAAGGTGTTTAACTGGGTAGCTACGCTCTACAAAGGCTCGATTACCTTCGAAACTCCGATGCTGTACGTATTTGCGTTTATCGGCCTCTTTACCATTGGCGGACTTACCGGCGTGTTTCTTGCATCGGTGGGAATTGACCTGCACGTTACCGACACTTACTTTGTGGTGGCGCACTTCCACTACGTGATGGTGGGAGGCATGGTAACGGCGTTCATGGGTGGGCTGCATTTCTGGTGGCCGAAGATCACCGGCAAAATGTATCCGGAGGCGTTAGCCAAGTTAAGCGCGGTGCTGGTATTTTGTGGTTTCAATCTCACGTTCTTTCCACAATTTCTTCTGGGCTACATGGGCATGCCCCGACGCTACCATGCATACCCGCCTGAGTTCCAGGTGCTGAACGTGCTGTCCACGGCAGGAGCGTCAATCCTGGCCGTAGGCTTCGTGTTGCCGATGATCTACTTTGTCTGGAGCCTGCAATATGGCAAGGATGCCGGACCCAATCCATATCGGGCCGCGGGGCTGGAATGGATGACCGCTTCGCCGCCGCCTACTTTTAATTTTGATGAGACGCCGGTTGTAACCTGGGAGGCGTACAACTACGACGAGATTGACGCACCCAAGAAGGGGGTTGAAGTTGCCGGATAGCGAGACCGCGGTACACAACCTGAAGCATCATTTCGCCGATTTGGAGCAGCAGAAGGCGACCTCTACCTTTGGCATGTGGCTCTTTCTGGTCACCGAGATTATGTTCTTCGGCGGCATGTTTGCCGCGTACCTGATCTACCGGCTGTCTTATTACAACGCGTGGGTTGCCGGCAGCCAGACGATGGAGATCAAACTGGGCGCGATCAACACGGCAGTGCTCATTTGCTCGTCGCTAACCATGGTTTTGGCGGTTCATTTTGCCAAGTCCGGTAATCGCAAACTGACTGCCATCTGCCTGATTCTTACCCTGGTTCTTGGTTTTACCTTCCTCGGCGTGAAAGCCGTGGAATACCACGGTCACTGGATGCATCACGAGGTTCCGGGGGCGAACTTCCACTTCGAGCATGAAGGGAACTACGATCCCCACCAGGTTTCGATCTTCTTCTCCTTGTATTTTGCGATGACCGGGATGCATGCCTTCCATATGGTCATCGGCGCGGGATTGCTGACCTGGTTACTGATCGCGAATGCACGCGGACGCTTCACTCCGGAGTACAACTCGCCAGTCGAACTAGTGGGACTGTACTGGCATTTTGTCGACTTGATCTGGATCTATCTTTTCCCGCTGCTCTACCTGATCAGCAAACATCACAGTGGGTAGTGGCCCCCGTTCTACATTCGCCAGAGGACGGCGAGTATGGGGGGGACCCGGAGAGAACTTATATGGCTGAACACGCACATCCTACCATCAAGACCTTTGTCGCCGTATGGGCCACGCTGCTGGCATTAACCGCGCTGACCGTTTTTGCCGCTACCCTGGAGCTTGGTCCCTTCAACGCCATTGTGGCGCTGTCGATTGCCACGATCAAAGCGTTGCTGGTGCTGTTGTTCTTCATGGAATTGCGATACTCTACCGCGCTTACCAAGGTTGCCGTGGTGGCAGCCGTCTTCTTCCTGATGCTGCTGACGGGCCTCACTCTTTCCGACTACCTTACCCGCGGCTGGAGTTCTTACATCAATCCTTTCCGCTAGGTTTGCTTGCGGTTACGGTTGGAGAGGGCCTCGGCCCTCCCCAACCGTGGAAGTATGGACGGTTCGCGGGTTAGGCGGGAGTCAGCTTCTTTGTTTCCTCGATAATTTCTTTAACCTCTTTTGCCCCCTTCGCGTAGAGTCGTTCTTCATCGGGAGCAAGCTCGTAGAGCAACCTCAGAAACTCTCCGGCATGGACGCGCTCTTCGTCCGCGATATCCCTGAGCACCGCTACGGCGAGTTTATTGTCGGTTGACTCGGCTAGCTGCATATACAACTGGGTTGCTTCGTACTCTGCCGCCACCATGAAGCGAATTGCTCTAATGAGTTCGTCGGAGGTGAGCTTCTTGCTGTTCGCTAATCCTGAAAAGGGCGATCCGAAGTCGGGCATTTTGATTCTCCTTCGTCACCATTATAAGCAGCAGGGTGTAGAGAGCTGAGCAATCCGGCTTTCCATTCCCGTTGTAGGAAGATGAGGGTTCATTGATGTTGCATTCGGTTCGCGAATGGAATGAAATGTTACAGCCGTGTGAAAACAATTCCTGGCGAGTTCCCGCCGGAGTTGTGGCTGAATACAATGAATGACAATGAAACCTCTAATTTATGTAGTGGAAGATGAAGCTGACATTGCGAAGCTGGTGAAGCATCACTTGGAGGCAGCCGGTTTCAATGCACGTATTTTTGCGACCGCGCCGCCCGTCATTCCGGATGCGGAGCGCGAAAAGCCTGCACTGTTTCTGCTCGATATTATGATTCCCGGGGGAGACGGCTTCGAGCTGTGCCGGCGGATTCGGCAGAACCAGGCAATCGCGATGACGCCAGTCATCTTTCTTACCGCCAAGACCAGTGAAAGCGACCGCGTGCTCGGATTGGAACTTGGCGCCGATGACTATGTGGGAAAGCCGTTCAGTCCGCGGGAGCTGGTGGCGCGCGTCAAGGCCGTGCTGAGGCGCTTCGAGAGACCGCTTGCTCCGGAGATCATTACAACGGGGGATATTGAGATAGACAGCGGAGCGATGATTCTGAAGGTGCGGGGCCAGCAGGTGGCGACGACAGCCACCGAGTTCCGGTTGTTGGAGTACATGGCGCGGCATCCGGGCCGGGTCTTCAGCCGCGATCAACTGCTCGACGCAGTTTGGCGCGAGACTGCCTACGTTACCCCGCGCTCGGTTGACGTGTATGTGCGGCGCATCCGGGAGAAGATCGAACGGGATGCCGAAGAGCCGCAGTATCTGCGGACGGTGCGTGGAGCGGGATACCGTTTTGAGGCCATGAAGTGAAGAACCGGATATTTTTCAAACTGGTATTTGTTTTTGCGCTGGTCATTGCCGCCGCAACAGTATCTTTGGACGTCGCGATTACCCATGCGTGGCGGAACTCCCTTCGCCAACAGATTGAAAGCAATCTTCAGCAAAAGACGGCGATGTTCGCTTTGCGTGTCTCAGCCGCCCCTCTTTCGTCCACCGACCTAAAGAAACTTGCGCGAGGAGTTTCAGAGGCATCCGGCGCTCGCGCCACGGTGATTGACAGTCAAGGACAGGTCTTGGCAGACAGCGACGCAGTTCCGGACAAAATGGAGAATCACGCCCGCCGTCCGGAATTCCAGGCAGCGCTCGAAGGGCGCACTGGCATGGACACCCGGAACAGCCGCACCCTGGGAGTGGATTTTCTTTATGTTGCGCAGCCCGTTCCCGGAGGTGCCATCCGGCTTGCGGTGCCGCTCAGCGCCATTGCGGATGCCAATCGGAAGGTTTGGCACTCGCTGATCATCTCTTCCGCACTGGCATGCATCATATCGATTCTGTTGGCGGCCTGGGCATCCAAAAATGTCAGTGCCCGCCTGGAAAGAATCCTCGCGTTTGCCGGAAAGATTGCGGAGGGCGACTTCTCGGCGCGTTTGGCCGAATATCAGAATGACGAGGTCGGCCGTGTGGCCACAGCTCTGGATGTCACGGCACGCAAGCTGCAAACGAGCTTCCAGGAAGTGGAGGAGAGCCGCAGCGAACTCGAAGCGGTGCTGAACAGTATGCATGAACCGGTGATCGCCATCTCACGCGATGGCCGTGCCCAATGGGCGAACCGCCGCATGGAGATGGTTACACCCACCGGCGTCCGGCTGGGCCAACCCATCGTACAGACCGTGCGCGATCCGAATTTCCTGGCCGCCGTGCAGGAGGTGGCAAAGAGCCGGAAGCTGGTGAGCGCGCGCGTGAACAGCTTCGCTCCCGGACGAATTTTTTCGGCGAAGATTACGCCGATGTATTCTGGCGGCTTGGTTGCCGTTTTGCATGACCTTACCGATGCCGAAAACATCGAAAACACTCGCCGCGATTTCATTGCCAACGTCTCGCACGAATTGCGCACCCCGCTAACTTCAATTCAGGGTTACGCCGAAACGCTGTTGGACGGCGTTAACTCAGAGGAGACGCAGCGGGAGTTTCTGGAAATCATCCGCAAAAACGCATCGCGCATGACGTTGTTAACCGAGGATCTGCTGATTCTGGCGCGAGTGGAGTCCGGCGACAAGAAACTACAACGGAGCGCTGTGTCGGCTGCCGAATTGCTGCGCGATGCCTCGGACTTTTTCCACGACTATCGTTCCGACTCAGGAATGAAACTGGACGTGGTGAATGAGGCACTGAAACTGGTGTGGGCGGACCGCGATGCGGTGTTCCAGGTATTTTCCAATCTGATTGACAACGCGTGTAAGTATGCGTCGCAAGGTGGGCGCATCTTGATTGGCGCTCACGACGTGGAGGGCTTTGTGCAATTTTATGTTCGAGATTTCGGCCCGGGCGTTGCGAGCGAGCACTTGCCGCGGCTCTTCGAACGCTTCTATCGCGTGGACAAAGCCCGGTCCCGCGAGAGCGGAGGCACCGGGCTAGGGCTGGCGATTGCCAAACACATTATGCTGGCACACGGCGGCATGATCACGGCGGAAAGTGAATTGAACCATGGGTGTACGTTCATCTTTTCCATTCCGGAGGCGCGCAGTAATCCTGAGTAGGGCTTTAACAGAATTTACATGCTGTTCACCTTGCGCTCATAAGATCGAAACTTGGCGGCTGTAAGGTGGAGACAATGTTACTGGGGGCTTGAGAGGCCACTGAGCATGTGTTTCCGCACTTTTGGCCTCTCAACTTTTTCGTGCCGATCTTTCATTCAAGGAGCCGTCGCCATGGGCGAGTCGAATCTTCAAACGAGTCCGGAATCGCATCTTCTTGAACTCACACTGGAAGCTTTTCGCGTGGCTCACCGAGCGTCGGCTGCCGCTGCGGAAGGGGTTGCCACATCATCGAAAACGCTGTTCATCGAAGTCCGCGACCATGAGCGCGAGTTGGATTCGCTTGATCGCGACATCGACGACCTAGTGACCACAACGATCAACCGGGTTGCCGATGACGAAGCCAGAACCCTGCTGGCCTGCATGAAATTCGGAATTTCGCTCGAGAGGATCGGCGATCTCCTGTTGAGCTTTGTCGATCGCGCCGACACCGTTGCCGCCCATCTGGATCACGACGATCTTCGCGACCTTATCGTGATGACCTCGCGCCTTGAGCAAATGTTAGCTGAGGTCGAGGCTGCATTCCTCACCCGCTCGCTCGATAAGGCCGTCAATGTGTTGCGATCCGACAATGAAATTGACCGTCTTCGAAACGTGATCACGTTCCGGCATCTTGAACCGGCGGAAGGCTTACGCCGGGTTGACAGTTTTCATGTACTGTTCATGGCTCAGGAAATTGAACGTGCCGGCGACCATGTGAAAAACATGGCCGAGGAGGTTTGTCATCTGGTGAGCGGCCGAACGATTCGCCACGTGCTGCGCTCGTATGATCGCCCAGTCGAGCAGCTCTTTCTGGATCACGTCAGGAACCAACAGTAAGGCAGAGGAAATTCACACTCACTTAACAATCCGGCGACTCCCAAAATTAGATACTTATAACAGTTTCCAGGAGGAATAAAACTGTGACTCGTACTTTGAAGCTGATGGCGTGCGCACTTGTATTGTGCATTACCGCCTCCGCGCAATCGATCAATGGCGCTGGCGCCACGTTCCCGAATCCGATCTACCAGAAGTGGTTCACGGAGTTCAGCTCTTCTCACTCTGGCGTACATATCAACTACCAGTCGCTGGGTTCAGGCGCGGGTATTGCTCAGGTGACAGCCGGCACGGTCGATTTTGGCGCGTCGGACGGTCCGATGACGGACGAGCAACTAGCCAAAGTTCAGGGCAAGCTTCTGCACATTCCCACCGTCCTTGGCGCGGTGGTGCCAAGCTACAACATTCCGGGCTTGAAACAAGATTTGAAATTTACCCCAGACCTGCTGGCATACATCTTTCTTGGCAAAATTAACAACTGGAACGACCCGAACATCGCCAAGGTGAATCCCGGCGTGAAGTTCCCCAATCTGCCCATCGTGGTTGTCCACCGTTCGGATGGGTCGGGCACAACCTACATTTTTACCGACTACCTTTCGAAGATAAGCAAGGAGTGGAACGCCACGGTCGGTAAGAACACCAGTGTCAAGTGGCCGGTTGGACTCGGCGGCAAAGGTAACGAAGGCGTTGCCGGACAGGTTCGCCAGACGGCAGGCGCGATCGGATACGTTGAACTGATCTATGCCGTGCAGAACAACATCAGCTATGGCCTGGTTCAGAACAAGAGCGGCAATTTCGTCAAGGCTACGCTTGAATCCACTACCGCAGCCGCAGCAGCCGCAGCGGCCAACATGCCCAAGGACTATCGCGTTTCGATCACGAATCCAGACGGGAAGAAAGCCTATCCCATTGCGAGCTTTACCTGGCTGCTGATTCCCCAGCAGTCCAAGGATCCGAGCAAGGGCAAGGTTTTGCATGAGTTCCTTGAGTGGATGTTGAAAGACGGACAGAGCCAGGTCGGAGCCCTATCCTATGCTCCGCTACCAAAGGAAGTGGTTGCGAAGCTGCACGCCACGATCAGCGCAATTCACTAAGCTTTGATCCGAATTAAGGTAGCTCAAGTTTCGATGATCCCGCGGCCTCCGCGGGATTTGTTTTCACTATGCGCAACCTGTTTGAAAGTCGCCCTGTAGTTACTGCAAATGCCGGAAACTCTAGATTGTCCATCCCTATCGGAGAGACCCGTTCCTGACCCGACGGCTGCAACGTAATATTAGTTTCGTTGGCCCTCTCGCGTTGCCCGATCAGTATGAATGTAGTCTCCGAATCTTCTGTAAGAGCTTTGAATACATGTCCATAGGCGGATTCTCCGTTTTTCGCTGGCACAGAAAGTCTGGTTGTGCGGCGCGCTGGTTGGCCCGTGACGTTCATCTTCTGTTAACAATCCTCTGGTAGCGTGAATGTGTGAGCATGAGTCATATCCCTGAGTTCCGACCGGCGCGCTTGCAGACCGCAACTCCCGCCGAAACGGGGCCTGGTCAACCGGTTCTGGTAACGGTCGCGGCCCCTCCCCGCATTGAATTGCGGACCAGCAGGTTTAGCAAGTACATGGATGTTGCATTTCGCTATTCTCTACTGATCTGCTCAGTTGCGGTCATTGCGATCATGGCGTTGTTTTTCTATGAGCTGACTTCACGTTCGAAGCTTTCGATCGCGCGTTTCGGCTTCGGTTTTTTTACCGGAAATACCTGGGATCCCGTGGCAGGCGATTTTGGCGCGATGCCTTTTATTTATGGCACGCTGGTGTCTTCGCTGCTGGCGTTGATACTGGCGGTTCCGCTGGCGGTGGGAGTTTCGGTTTTTGTCACGGAGCTGTGTCCGCGTTCGTTGCGCGGGATCATTTCCTTCACCGTGGAGCTGCTGGCTGCAATTCCTTCCGTCATCTACGGGCTCTGGGGAATTTTTGTACTGGCGCCAATCCTGCGTACTTACGTGCAGCCGTGGCTGGCTAAGTACCTGGGCTGGACGGGTTTCTTCTCCGGTCCGGCCTATGGCATAGGCATGTTGGCCGCGGGAATCATCCTGGCGATCATGATCATACCCATCATTGCCTCCATCACGCGTGAGGTATTGGTAGCGGTCCCGCAGAGCCAGCGCGAAGCGGTCCTAGCCCTCGGCGCAACGCGCTGGGAGATGGTGCGGATGGCCGTCTTGCGCAATGCCCGGGTTGGCATTGCGGGTGGAATCATACTGGGCCTGGGCCGTGCCATTGGCGAAACCATGGCGGTGACCATGCTGATCGGTAACCGGCCTGAAGTCGCCAAATCGCTATTTGCGCCCGCTTATACGATGGCCTCGGTGATTGCCAACGAGTTCTCCGAAGCGACCGACGATCTTTACCTGAGCTCCCTAGTGGAAATTGGCTTAGTGCTGCTGATCGTGACGGTGATTGTGAACGCTTTTGCGCGCCTGCTTGTATGGTCCATTACCCGCGGTCATTCTGCGAGGAATAATGCCTAGCGCTTCTCGTCCTCTCAGTGTTACGCGCCGTCTTACCAATCTCGGTTTCATCGGCCTTTCCGGATTGGCCGCCATTCTTGTATTAGCCCCGTTAGGCGCGATTTTCGGTTACCTGGTCTATAAGGGAATTGGTTCCCTGAACTGGGCCTTCCTGACGAATGTTCCTCATCCCGTTGGTGAGCCTGGCGGCGGCATGGCCAATGCCATCATCGGTTCCATGTTGATTCTCGGACTTGGGTCCATCATCGGAGTGCCGCTCGGAATCGGAGCTGGCGTTTACCTCGCGGAGTTCGGAAGAGGGCGTTACGTCAATCTCGTCCGCTTCACCGCGGATGTCTTGAATGGCATTCCGTCGATTGTGGTCGGCATTGCAGTGTATGCCCTGGTTGTGCTGCCGCAGCAGCATTTCTCCGCGCTCTCCGGCGGCGTCGCTCTTGGGATTATGATGGTTCCGACGATCGCGCGCACCACCGAAGAGATGCTTCTTATGGTGCCAAACACGATCCGCGAAGCCGCGCTTGGCCTTGGCATTCCGCAGTGGAGAACCACCTTGCAGGTGACTCTGCGTACGGCTTCCAAGGGTGTAATCACCGGAGCGATGCTGGCCTTTGCCAGAGTGGCCGGAGAAACCGCACCACTGCTTTTTACCGCGTTCGGAAATCAGTTTTGGAATCTCAACCCCAACCAACCCACAGCGGCTCTGCCTATCCAGATTTTTGCGTACGCCATATCTCCATTCGATGAGTGGCATAGACAGGCTTGGGCAGGAGCGTTAATACTGATCGTCTTAATCGTTGTAGCCGTCTCCGCCGTCCGCGTAGTCACCGGTCGCGGGAGCATGGAAAACAACGCCTAGCTTGCGAGGAGCCTTCATCCAATGGGTGTTGGAATTGAAGTAAAGGATCTGAACGCCTGGTTTGGTAAGGCGCAGGTTCTCAAAGATATCAACATAAAGGTTGGTGCCAACGCAGTCACCGCGGTGATTGGTCCGTCGGGCTGCGGCAAGTCAACATTCATCCGATGTCTTAACCGGATGCATGAAACTGTCCCCGCAGCGCACCTTACCGGATCCGTGCAGGTTGGCGACATTGATGTTTACAAGCCCGGAACCGATGCGGTGGATGTCCGCCGGCGTATTGGGATGGTATTTCAGAAAGCCAATCCATTTCCGACCATGTCGATCTATGACAACGTCTCAGCCGGCCTCAGGCTTAACGGTTACAACAATCGACACGAACTGGATATTGCCGTCGAGCACTCGCTTCGCATGGCCGCGCTTTGGGACGAAGTAAAGGACGTGCTGAAGAAGAAGTCCGGCTCCTCGCTCTCCGGAGGCCAGCAGCAGAGGCTCTGCATAGCGCGCGCCTTGGCCGTTCAGCCCGAGCTGCTTCTGATGGATGAGCCATGCAGCGCCCTTGATCCGATTTCGACCGGAAAAATCGAGGAGCTGATCTTTCAGCTCAAGGAACAGTACACCGTCGTTATTGTGACCCACAATATGCAGCAGGCGGCGCGTGTTGCCGATCATACGGGTTTCTTTCTCATGGGCAAGTTGATTGAATACGACAAGACTGAGAAGATCTTTACCACGCCGTCCGACAAACGCACGGAAGACTACATTACGGGAAGGTTTGGATGATGCGAAGCCGCTTTCAGCATGGGTTGGACGAACTGAGGGAACGATTGCTCGAGATGGGGGGAATGGCCGAGGCCGCCGTCGAGCTAGCATCTGACTCCTATCGCAAGCGCGATGCGAGGCTGGCTCAACAGGTCTTCGAGCGCGAAGAGCTGATCAACGCGAGCGAACGCGCCATTGATGAATTGGTGGTCGATCTGTTGGCCATGCAACAGCCCATGGCTACCGATCTACGGTTTGTGCTGGCCGTTTTGAAAATCAACTCGGACCTGGAGCGCGTGGGCGACCTTGCGGTGAACATCGCGCAACGTTCACTCGATCTGACAGAGCAGCCCGAGGTCGATATTCCGGTTGATATCCCACGCATGACCGCCGCCGTTGCCACCATGGTGCGGCGCGCGCTGGAAGCCTTTCTTTCCGCCAAGGCCGACGTCGCACAGGCAGTGCTGGAAATGGACTCGATTGTCGATCGGATGAAGGACGAGGCGTTCATCAACCTGGTTGGACAGATGACGAGCAACCCGGGTAGAGTCCGCACCTATCTGGACGTGCTGCTTATCACGCGCAGCCTTGAGCGCATTGCCGATCACGCAACCAACATCGCGGAGGATGTGATCTTCTGGGTGAGCGGGGCAGACGTACGCCACAACGTGCGGTTTAGCACGGAGCCTGATGCGGACGCGCCCCGCAGCCATTAGCAGGCGCGGGCGGCACTTCTAAAGCCCCGTGAGTTCGCATAAAGTCTGGCGCGTGCCCAGTTAGTTCTCTTTCGCGAAATCGGAGGCGGGCAAGGTTTCGATGAACGCCCGGTCTGAGAATCCTCTGCCGACGTGAAAGAACATCAGCGGAATTTTGCCGCTGGCGATTGACGTTTCCAAACGGGAACCCGCGCCGAGTTCTTTGTCGTGCATTTCCAGTCTTCCAAGATCCAAGGCAAACATGGTACGTACTTTCGGGCGATTTGAGAATCCCGCGTGGGTCGCCGTGGAGCCGTCCCCTACTCCAAACTAAACCAACGGCAAGCAACTGCCGATAATGATCTCTAGAGCGTCCGCCCTGCAATGTTGTGCCCTGCAACCGACGCAGAATGAGGGCATATGATTTCGCTTAAGAAATATCTTGATCAGGCAGAGGCCTGCACCAAGAAGGCTGGCGAAGAAGACACGGAAGAGCTTCTTCCCACTACCCTTGGCGCTTACCGCTCCAGTTTGCGGGCAATGGGGAATTGCAGTTTGAATGCCTGCCCCGCTCTCGGAGAGGAATTACAACAGAGCCTGGGCAGGGTTGAAGAAAACCTTACCGTTGAAGCTACATGCAAGTCAGTCGAAGCCGCGGAAAAGAACGTTCAATGGCAGTTGCAGGATTGGGGAAGGCGCGCCGCCGAGCATTCCCGGCAAAGGACCGGCGAGATCAAGGAAATATTGATCGTCATGGCCCGGACGGCTGAATCGGTGGGCGAACGGGATCAGCGTTGCGCGCGGCAAATCCACGAAGTGACGAGCGAGCTACAAAACATCGCCAACCTGGAAGACCTGACGCTGATCCGTTCGTCGCTCAAACGCAGTGCGGCGGAGTTGAAGTCGTCCATCGAAAGAATGACGGCGGAAGGCAAGACCGCAGTTGAAAAGGCGCGGGCAGAAATTCGCGACTATCAGACCAAATTGGAAAAAGCGGAGCAGGTCGCGTCTTGCGATTCGCTGACAGGACTTCGCAACCGTCGCTGCGTGGAAGACTTGATCGAGCGCCGGATCGAAGCCAGACTTCCGCTGTGCGTCGCCATCCTCGATCTGGACGATTTCAAGAAAGTGAACGACGACCATGGACACCTTGTTGGCGATCAACTGCTAAAGCAGTTTGCCCGCGAACTAAAATCGGCGTGCCGCTCATCGGATGTTGTAGGGCGCTGGGGCGGAGACGAGTTCATTATCCTGCTGGATTGCAGCATGACGGAAGGACGGGCACAGATCGAACGGCTCAGGGACTGGGTCTGCGGCAATTACACAATCGAGTCGAAATTAGGCCGATTAAAGCTGTCCGCAGTCGCCTCCATAGGAGTGGCCGAGCATAAGGTTGAGGAAAGCATGACAGAACTCATCGACCGCGCCGACTCTGACATGTACCAGCAAAAGGCGGCATTCCGGGGGAACGGCGAAAATTCGGTTCGCTGAGGCGACGGACAACTCGCGAGCTGCAAGCCGCCATGTTCCCTGCAATGGCCAACGAAAAGCGAATGGGGATCGCCTGTTCACGAACTACCTACGAACGGAACTCCAAGTCAAATACGCTTTGAAGTCCCCGCCTAGTGGTGCGACTTCAAACTTTCCGTTCAGCGCGTTGCCTATGCGGGTGTAGCTGAGCCGGTAGCGTGGACCGGGTTGCGAGGTATCTGACTCGAAGACTGCGGCATTGGGCTTGGTCGCCACGTTGTAGAGAATGACGTGGCCCTCGGAGTCGAAGTACATCGCGTGCAAGGGTTCTGCAGGCGTGGCCGCATACACAATGAGCAGATCTTCATGGCGTCCTCCGCCCTGCGCAGTGTAATCGGCAAAGCTGCGGCGTACTAAAATTTGTCCGTTCAGCTCTTCATGAAATGAATACGCTCCGGCGGCGTCCCCGGGAGTGCCGCTTCCGTCGCCCACCCAATCGCCAAGCAGAAATTGCAACGCCTCCCAACGGTTGATGGGTTTGGGAGCGGACTGCTGCGCAAGAGAAGCGGCGCAGAGCGCAATTCCACACACAAACAAGGTCATCACGCGGATCATATTTACTCCTCTGCGGCGGCTGTGCATACTTGTTGCAACTAGAGTGCCCATTCAAGCAGATAAAAGAAGCCCCGCCTGCTTGCGACGGGGCTTCGAAGTTACTGCATTGGTTAACTACTGGGCCATGATGTTTATGTTCGGTTTGTCGTCGCCTGAAATGCAAGCAAACTTTGTTGCTGTAATGCTAATGCACTCCAGGCCTTTTGAGCTTCCAGTCTGGGTGATGGTAATCAGGCCATAGGTGCCTGGGCCGCTGTAGGTAATGGTGCCGCCGTTATCGCTGAGCGACTCATCCCATGTGAACCAACCTTGGCTTGCGCTGTCGTTGGTTCCGGTTACGTAGCCGTTTGCAGCCGTAAGCATTCCAATGTTGTCGTCGGCATTCGGGTCTGAAGGCGGCATATTGGACATTACATAGGTGCCTGCAATGTTCGTGCTGGTAGTTGAGGTTTGCGACTCCACCCACCCGACCCCCAAATTGTTATCTCCGCTGCTGCTCGTACCGTCCATGATGAACGCAGCGTTGTTGTCATACATGTAGAAGTAGATACTTCCGGTTCCGCTGGAATTGGGGTTGAAAGTCGCCCGGCCATTGGTGCCCACTGTGAAGGTGGACGTAGAGGACGGATTCGTGACGAGGTCTCCACTGCAGTTGCTGGTGCAAGCCGCAGCTTGGTCCTGATAGTTGAGGTTTGTCGTAAGCCCGGTCGCGCCGTCTCCCGTTCCCTGTATCAGGCTTGAGCTGTAACCAACCACGGACACCGGTGAACTCCCCGTGAAGACTTTCGAGTGGTAGTACACCACAAACGGACCGTTAAGGCTGGCGTTGGAATAGGGACCGTTCAACTGTTTGCGGACGTTGCCGGACTGCATGCCGTCAACGCTGCTGGGATTGCTGCTGACTGACAGCATTAACGCACGGCTGGCATCGATGGTGTAGATGTACAGGTTATCTGTATTTTTGCCTGCCGTGACGGTTACTACAAAACGCCCTGTTGAATCCGGCGTGGTGTAGGCAGTGCCGCTCGAAACGCTATTGCCGGTAATGCCGCTGTTCGTGCCATCGCCCTTTGCGTTGTCAACGTTACCTCCCGCAACTGTTTGCGCTGGACTGTTGAGGCTGAAAACGCCAATGCTGTCTTTGGCAAGGCCGGCAGCGTTGTCGCCAGCCACGGCAAACGCGAAGCTGTATCCGGCTACGTTGGCGAGGTTAAACGCAGAGGTGTTTGCCTGGTAGCAGGTTGCGGTGCCGTGCTGGCCGCTAGGAGTTGTTCCTATGTCATCAATTTCAATGGCGTGGATTTCCGTCGCGGTCGTTCCGGCTACATTGTTCACCTCGACAGCCCACGTGCTGGGGTTGCCAGCGCTACCTCCGGTTGGGGTTGCAGTGAATGTCACAATACCATGGTTGTCGGCGCCAATGTTGACGGTACCCGTCACAGTTCCAGACATCAACAATCCGGCCCCAGTGGCAGTTCCGCCATACGCCATGTCGAAGATACCGCCCTGATAGGTACTGGCGCCGGTAAAGGGTAAGCTCGACAGCGAAGCCCATGGGAAGGGACTACCGTTGTTGTCAATGAAGCCCTTTGTGAGGCATGCATAGCGCCCGTTGAGCCAGGAGTCATGCTGGTGATTTGGCGCAGCGCCGATGGTGACCGACACCGATGGGCTCGTGGCAATGGTGCCTACGGCATCTTTCACTGAAACGGTAAAGGTGTAAGTGCGTGGATACGTGCCCGAGTCTACGGTTGGCGTGCCAACCAGTGAATTGGAGGTGGTTGAGTACGACAGACCCGGTGGTATCGAACCGGATGCCGTGGCGAAGGATGCGTAAGGCGAAACTCCGCCTTGCGCGTTCAACGACAACTGGTAGGTCTGGCCGACCACGCCACTTGGGATACTGCCGTTCGCTGTCGGGTCAATGCTTAGCGGCGGTCCCGGAGGATTCACCGTGATCGAGTCAAAGTTCGACTTGTTCGGATCGGCATTCGAGGTGGCAATCAATTGTGTGCTGCACGATGGAGACCCGGACGCCGGCGGCACATATGTCACGCCGGTCAGGGTCTGACTATTGATCAAACCGCAACCGCTCGGGCTCAGACTCCAAGTTACACCCGCACCTGAAGTTCCGGGACCCGGGATGGCATCGTTATTGACCGTAGCGCCGAAGGTTACGTTGGGTGATCCTGTTATGTAGTTCTGGTTGCCACCTGGGTTAATGCTTACCGAGATGGGATAAACAGTCAAAATCGCCGTCTGTAGCTTGCTTGTATCGGCATTTGAAATTGCTGTGATTGTGGTAACACAGGTTGTGCCTGTGCTCAGGCTACTATCCGCTACTGCCGTAAAGACTGCTCTAAAGGCCCCTGCCGTATCGACAATCGGAACGATGGTACCGCAAGCGGCGTTGCTACTAGTCACGTTGACCCCTTTGTTCGTGAAGTCATTCGTGATCGTGCCATTGATCGTGTACGTGCTGGTGCCGATGTTGTTCGACGCGTCGATGAACCACGGTCCCTGATTCGTGAGGTTAACCGAAATTGCCGGTGGGACAACGGTCAATACCACGGCGTTGCTCATCTTCGAGAGATCGCTCACGGACTGGGCAGTGATCGTAGCGGTGCAACCAGCCACCGGAGGTGTTGGCGCGTAAAACGTGTTCGGGGTTGTGGATAGCCCGGAAGCAAAAGCGAGCGAACCGCAACTTGTTCCTAGCGGACTCGGAACCAGGAACCAGTTGACGCTCTGGCCCGGCGTGCCGCCCGTGACCGTTGCGACTAGAGGCTGAGAGTTGCCTTCGCTTACGTTGATTGGGCCCGATGGCGTGGTGATGGCAACGATCAACGGTGTAACTGCAATCGTTGTCGTCGCAGATTTGTTGCCATCAGCCATGGAGGTAGCCTTGATCGCCTCCGTGCAGTTCGTTGTACCCGCAATTGAGGTGGCCGGGGTGAAGGTCGCCTGCGCTACGCCAGTGCTGGCGTTGTAAGCGCCTGGCACCAATGTTCCGCAACCGCCGCTACCGCTCCAAATGATGCCGCCGCCCGTGTCATAGCTGATGGTAGCCGAAAGCGGAATCGCTACTGACGCCTGTGCGACGGTTGCAGGCAGAGTCATGGCAGTAGAGGTGATCGCGCTTACCGAGATTGGATTCGCCGTGATGGCAACCGACTGAGTTTTTGTTGGATCCGCCGTTGGCGCCGCTGAAATTGTTGCCGTGCAGGCCCCGCCGGTCAGAGCCGATTCCAAAGGTGCCGTGTAGTTGACCGTCGAAGTGGTACCGATTACGGTTGCGGTTCCGAGCGAGCCGCAGCTCGCAGCCGGCGCAACGGGCGTGATCGTCCACGTGATCCCCTTGTTTCCGCCGTCATAATTGACGGTTGCAGCGAACTGAGTCAGCGTGCCGGAAGCAACGGACTGTGCCGAGTTTGGCGTCAAGCTCCCGATCACAGTTGGGGTGACCGCAATCGACGCCTGAGCGCTAGCTCCGGCGAAGGTGGGGTCAGCCACGGAGGCTACCGTTACCGTTGCGCTGCAGGCCGAAGCCAGTGGAGATGGCGCAGTGTAGGTAACGGTAGTCCCAGATGTTGGCGATAGCGAGCCGCAGCCTGTCAGCGGACTGATCGACCAGCTTAATCCCTTGCCAATGTCATTCGTAATACTTGCGGTGAGCGTCTGAGACGCGCCTTCGGACAAACTGGATGGAGGCTGTGGGGTCCAGGCCACAGCAATGTTTGGATTGATAGTGATTAACGCTGTGGTTGCGCTCTTGGTGGAGTCAGTCACCGACTTCACCATTGCGGTCGCGGTGCATTGCGCGCTCGGACTTGACGGCGGGACGTAGAAAGCGGAAAGCGAGGTACCGGTTTGCGAGATCGTGCCGCAGCTTCCCGCTGTCAGCGTCCAGTTGACGCCCGCCCCTGCTCCGCTATTCGCTCCGTCATTCGTGATGGTCGCCGTCAAACCGATATTCCCTGCGTGGGCAAATTCGGTCACCGCGCTGGTGGGAGCCGTGACATTGAGGACAATCTCATCGATCGTGAATATTGTCGTCGAGAGCCGGTTGCCGTTGATGTGGGATGCCGCGGTGATGGTGGCCGTGCAGTTGGAACCGATGATCGATGGCGGAGTGTAGGTTGCGGTGCTTACATTTCCACTGGTTCCATTCGACACAAGCGTTCCGCAACTCGCCTGAGCGCTCGCGGGAGTCGCGCGATTCGCTCTCCTGATGCCGGGTGCAATCGAATTTGAGGTCAGCGTCCAATCCACCGTATCCCCTGCGCCCGTAGCTTCATTGGTCAACGTCGCGGTCAGGTTGATCGCATTAGCGCCCGAGCCCAACGTGGTAGAGCTGGGGATGCCAGTCAATGACACGGTGATGGCCTTGATGGTCAACGTGACCGTAGTGGTCTTTGTCGTATCACTGGCAGAGATGGCTGTTATGGTTACCTGGCAGTCTGCATTGAGCGTGGCAGCCGACGGCGGATTGTAAGTAGCCGTGGTCGTGGTGGTAGTCAGGGTGCCGCAGCTTGTGGCTGGTGCAACAGGCGCGATCGTCCACGTGACACCCGCATCCTTTGTGTCGTTAGAAACCGTAGCAGTCAGCAGTACAGAAGAGGTTCCCGCCGGTACCGTGGTTGAAGAAATCGATGAGGTGAGGCTTACGGCAATGGGCTTGCTTCCACTACCGCAGGCCGTCAGAAACAGGAAGAAAATCAAGGCAAAGGCGGAGAGGACTACGCTGTACTTGCGCATACGGGCTCCTTGGCACGACAAAATCGAAAAGACTATTTGTGTACTGCCCCTGGGTTCGTCCCAACTGCGACAACTTGACTTCTAATCTGAAGAACGAAAAGAGACGGAGAAATATTGGCGAGGCTTGGGGTGAGATCGGCCTCACAAAGTGCTTCCTGAAAAACGAGAAAATCAGCCAAAACATAATGTCACCGCACGAACACAAATCCGGTGACATGTATCACTAGTGTGAGTGACGTTCAGAGCTGGATGGAATTATCGGCAAAGGGACAACTCCAGAACCTTGCTGGAGAAGTTACGTCTTGCGCATCAGCCACAGATTGCACTTGAAGATGAACGAACCAATTACGCCATCGGGGACAATGGCGGTAAGCTCGTTGCTGAGCCAATCGACAATCGATTGCCGCGTTTCTCGTCCAGAGTGGATTGCGGCGAGGGTGTTGCTGCAAGTCAATAAATAGGAGATAAACTCATCGCGCGAAAATGGCACAAGGTGGCTGAACGATGATCGATGTGCGATCTCGAAACCGCCCGCGATGACTTTGGTTTCATCGATGTCTCTCATGCCTCGCCGAGGAGGCGGAATGTGCTTTATGAAGCGAGTCCGCATCCAACGTCTGCATGCGGGCACATCCTGCAGATGGGCAGTGAAGTGGTCGTTGTAAACGGCCAGCAGGCCGGTGGAAGCCATTACGCTTTGGCACTCGGAGAAGAAGCGATCCTGGTCAAACCAGTGCAGGGCCGAACCGACGGAGACCAGATCGAACGCTCCGGCGGGAAAGTCCAACCGCTCGGCCACCCCGACCTTGTATCTGATATTGGGACGCGGCGGTGCGTGCTCTAACATGCAGGGCGAAGCATCCATGGCAATCACATGTTCGGCGACGGCGGCCAGGGCGATGGAAGACTGTCCTGATCCGCAACCTACGTCGAGGGCTCGCTGAAAGCGGACCCCTCCTGAAAATGCGAGCAGCCGCTGAATCACTTCATCGTGAAAGTACGGACGAACCTGCACATAGCGCGCCGCTACTTCAGGGCTTGCAAAGTAATTTGGAAGAGTCTTCGGCAGCTTCGCGGCCTGCGGAACCCGCGCATGAGTAGGCATCACTCAGTCATACCACATTGTTCCCTTTGTCCACATCCGCCAAGGCAGTTCCTGCGTTGGCTCACCCTGTCTTTCGGTCGGCTCCTGCCAACAAGTTGAAAGAGATGGTGTCATCTTGAACAAAAGAGAGGGCCCCAGCGCTACGCATCGGAATGACGCCTATGAAAAGCGGCGGCCATTCAGGCCCGGAAGATGGTTGACTCGGGCACTTCCTGGCCGAACTCGCGGCTGGGTTCTTCATGGCGAATAACCCGCAAGACTCCCTCAGCCAGCGCTCGCAGTTCATCCTCTCCCGCATAGATCTTCACGGGTGCGATCCACTGCACGGACGCCTGAAGCGCAGAGGTAAGCCGCTGACTATGGGCCATGCCTCCAGTCAGCAGAATCGCATCAACCCGGCCCCGCAGCACGCAGGACATGGCTCCAATTTCTTTTGAGATCTGGTAAACCATGGCTCGAAAGACCAGTCCCGCGTACTGATCCCCCTCTGCGATGCGTCGCTCAACCTCGGGCAGATCGCGAGTGCCAAGGTAGGAAGTCAAACCGCCCTCGCGCGTAAGCATGGTCTCGACTTGCTCCTGCGTGTAGCGTCCGGAGAAGCAGAGCCGCACGAGTTCCACGACGGGAACCGAGCCAGATCGTTCGGTGGAAAACGCTCCTTCTTCGCGCGAGTTCGTGGCGTCGATCATGCGCCCCGAGGCGTGCGCGCTGATCGAGTGTCCACTGCCCAGGTGCGCCACCACAAGACGTAAGTCCTCGTAACTCTGCTCCACGTCATTTGCATAACGGCGCGCGATGGCCCTGGAATTCAAGGCGTGAGAAAGACATGGACGCTCCAATTGCGCACATCCGGAGAGCCGGGCAACTTTGATCCATTCATCCACCGAAACGGGGTCCACGATGAAGGCGCGGACTCTGAGACGAGAGGCAATGGCCTGGGCAAGAAAAGCACCGAGGTTGGCCGCGTGCTGTCCTCGTTCGGCCCGGCGAAGTTCGGCCAACATCTCATCGTTTACAAGGTAAGCGCCACCTGCGACCGGCCGCAGCAAACCGCCCCGGCCCACCACGGCCACGATACGATCCAGCGGCAGGCCAGAGGTCTCCAGTCCTTCGTCGATGCACTGCAATCGAAGCGGTAGTTGCGAGAGTATTTCAGGACCGCAGGCAGCTAGTTGTGCCTTGTCGTGTTGCAGGTTGCAAACCAGCAGCGGCTCCTCGTCCCGGTAGAGGCCAAACTTGGTAGATGCGGAGCCGGGGTTGATAAGAAGCAAATTGGGAGCGAGACTCACGCTTGCACCTCACCGGACGCCGGTCAATGAACGCCGGTAGAGCACCCCGAGCGCCATGGCATTGACCTTGTCGTCAGAGCTCTCCACGCGGGAGGGGATGAGAACTGGAACCGCAGCGCCTACCACCACATGGGCGCACTGCGAGTGGCCGAGATACTTTACCGCCTTGCCGAGCAGGTTTCCGGCTTCAATGTTGGGGACGACGAGACAGTCGGCTCGTCCCGCGACCGGGTTTGCGATGCCCTTAGCCTCGGCTGCGCCTAATACCAACGCATTGTCCAGCGCCAGCGGTCCGAAGAGCATTGCGTCGCCAAACTCGCCCTGCTGTGCCATTGCAACCAGAGCCTCTGCGTCAACCGTCGAAGGCATCGCTGCGCTAATAATTTCGCTGGCGCTCATCACGGCAATACGAGGCTGCGCAATTCCGATGCAATGCAGCACATCGATCGCGTTGTGTACGATCTGCCGCTTCTGCTCCAGCGTAGGCAGCACATTGAGTCCGCCGTCGGTAATCGCTACCAGGCGCAACTTGCCAGACAACACATCTTCGTAGAGGAGCACGTCGCTGAGAAGTCTTCCGGTGCGCAGACCAGTTTTGCGGTCGAGAAGCACCCGCAGGAGTTCATCTGTGCGCAGATGTCCCTTCAGAAGAATGTCAGATTGACCCGTCGCAGCCATCGTGCATGCGGCGAGCGCGGCTTGCATGGGATCGGGAGCATCGATAACCTGGGCCGAGGCAAGGCTCCCCAAGCCGAGGGTCCGCACTCTTGCCCTGATCTTCGCGGCGTCTCCGAAAAATTGGGGAATTACGATGCCGGAGACTAAGGCGTCCGCAGCTGCCCGCAGCGCTATATCATCGTCGGCGCAGACGATGGCCACGCGCATTGGACCGATGGCACGCGCATCGCTTCGAAGCTGCTGAAAACTGCCAATTTCGGCAACCGCAGGCGAACTGAGTTTCATTATGAAAGCTCTCCCTTGATCCCCGTGGAAGAATGAACTAGCTATCTACATAAGTCTGTGCGCTCGGTCACCTTTGCAAGGGACTAGCGATCATCGGCCTCAGGGGTGAGGAATATCTCCCGTGCAGTGGGGGATATTCCTATTTCTTGCCTCCGCGCTCAAGAAAGCATATATTGCCTGCCTAGTGGAAGCTGCTGATTGCGGGACATTTATAGCAATAATTTCCAATTCAGAACAGATTGGTATTCCGCTTGCATTCACTGAGCCTTGGTAGTTTGGCTTCGAATGTAAAGAGGGGCTTAGAGAATGAACGATTCAAGTGCGCCGAACTCGGAGTTGGTGCCGCAAGGGAATTCGGCGGTGGCGGCGGCTAAACGAATCAAGATCGGTGAAGTTGCCCGCCACTTTGGCGTGTCCGTGGACCTGCTTCGGCTTTATGAACGTGAGGGAATATTGATTCCCTTGAAGTCGGAGAAGGGTACCCGCTACTTCACGGAGCTCGATTACCCATGGATTGCCACGGTGCTTCGCCTGGTCCGGGAAGCGGGGCTAAATTTTGCCGGAATCCGCCACCTTCTAGCGCTGCTTCCCTGCTGGGAGATGCGTGGGTGCGGAGATATGCGGAAGCATGAGTGCGGCACAAATTCGGGCGCGGCCAGTCCCTGCTGGATGGAGCAAAAATGTTGCGCGCCAGGCGACTGCTACGCCTGTGACGTTTACCGTTCGGCTTGCCACTGCGAGAACCTGAAAGCGTTTGTCGTAACCGGACCACCGGCCTGACGCAAGCCGTGGCGTCGGGTTTCCTCCCCACTCAAGCCAAGAGAAGGTTTCTTGGCTTGAGTGGGGTCTTTGTCTTTGCAGCTGTCCTTGGGCCTCTCAGCTTGATCAGCGCATATCTACTGTTATGGCGTCTATGGTTTCCCCTTGGTCTTCCTTTTCACCGGCTCTCCCTCCGGCTCAAAAACGGCGCGATGCTTCGGGTCGGCCGCCATGGTACGGCAGACGTTCATGAACGCTACGCCTGCGTGAGATAGCGTCGCGCCCTTGCGAGTCACAAGCCGAAGAGTGCGCTCCAGTCGCAGTTCGTCCACGGAAATGGCCACTAGTTCGCCGCGTTGGAGTTCACCATCCACGGACATCCTCGGCACCAAGGCCACGCCGTTGCCCAAGCGGACAAAGTCCTTGATGCTTGCCAGCGTCGGCAATTCCACGTCCATGTGCAGCGTGGTGTGATTCTTCTTGAATGCCTCGATCACCTTGATCCGGAGCATCGAGGGCACATTGTGCGCGACAAAGGACTCGGCCCCGAGATCGTGAATACTTACTTTCTCCGCCGACGCCAGGGAGTGTCCCGGATAGACCACAAAGACCAGATCGTCCCGGTAAAATATCGTCGAACTCAACTGCTCGTCTTCCGGTTTGAATGAGAGCGCCCCGAATTCAACGTGGTGTGCGAGGATCTGCCTCGACACGTCTCCGGAGAGCGAGCGCTGTACCTGGATTTTGATGGAAGGGTGCATCCGGTGGTAGAGGTGCAAAGTCGGCAGCAGACACATGGCGGTGAACTCGTTTGCCGCTACCGTGAGCTTGCCTTCGTGCAGGCTTCGCAACTCCCCGATTGCGTCTTGTGCCCTCTCGCGCAGGTTCAGCAACTCTTCGGCGTATTCCAGCAATACTAATCCCGCAGCGGTGAGGGTGCCATCGCGCGAGGAGCGCTCGAACATTTTCTCGCCCAGTGAATCCTCAAGCTTTCCAATGGTTTGGCTTACTGCGGACTGCGTGCGATGCAGCCGGATGGCCGCGCGTGAAAAGCTACGCTCTTGTGCCACTGCGACAAATGCTTCAAGCTGATAAAGATCCATATGCAACCATCCATGATCATGGAATAAGCTTTGCTTATTAAATCACAGTTTCTTATAGCATGGAAAATAAAAGTAGTTTGACTAATGTCATGGTTTCCTCCAAGGTGGATAGATGGAAACCGACGTACTCTCCTCATCCGACCAAATTCTGATCTTCGACACAACCTTGCGCGATGGCGAACAGTCTCCCGGTTGCAGCATGAACACCGATGAGAAGCTGGCAATCGCTCATCAGCTTGAGCGCCTCGGAGTTGACATTATCGAGGCTGGTTTCCCGGTAGCCTCGCGGGGCGACTTTGAGGCCGTACAGCGCATTGCGGGCGAGATCCGTGGAACCCGGATTGCTGCCCTTGCCCGCTGCGTCCGCAATGATATTGACATTGCTGCACAGGCGCTCAAGGGAGCGGCCCGCCCGCGCATTCACACGTTTCTTGCCACCAGTGACATCCATCTTGCCTTCAAGCTCAAGATGTCGCGCCATGACGCTCTACGCTCGGTGAGCGAGTGCGTCGCCCACGCCCGCTCACTTTGCGGCGACATTGAATTTTCACCCGAGGACGCCACCCGCTCAGAGCCGGATTTCCTCTGCGAAGTTCTCCAGGCCGCCGTGGATTCCGGCGCCACCACGCTCAATATTCCGGATACCGTCGGCTACACCATGCCTGACGAGTACGGACGGCTCATTCGGAAGATTCGCCAGACCGTAAAGGGCGAGAACCTGGTCATCTCCGCTCACTGTCACAATGATCTTGGCATGGCTCTCGCCAACTCTCTCGCCGCTGTTGCTGCCGGTGCGCGCCAGGTGGAATGCACCGTCAACGGCATTGGCGAGCGTGCCGGAAACGCTGCACTCGAAGAACTGGTCATGGCAATGCACGTCCGCCCAGACATCTATCCTTTTGTCAGCAGTGTCGATCGTTCGCAGCTTTTTGCCGCGAGCCAGATGCTCTCGCGCACCCTTGGATTCAACGTGCAGCCCAACAAGGCCATTGTGGGGCGCAATGCCTTTGCCCATGAGGCGGGCATTCATCAGCATGGAGTGCTCAGCAACCCGCTCTGCTATGAAATTATGACCCCGGAATCCGTTGGCATGCCGAATGAACGCATCGTGCTTGGCAAGCACTCCGGACGCCATGCCCTCATGCATCGGTTCACCGAACTGGGCCTGAATGTGGTGGGCGATGAACTCGATGCACTCTACTCCAGGTTCACCCACTTGGCCGATCGCAAGAAAAAGGTTTACGATCAAGATCTAATATCAATGGTGATCGCGCATCGTGGACCGGTGGGTATGTCGCCTAATTTGATGGCAGCACAACAACAATAATGAAATTGAACATAGCCGTTCTTCCCGGAGATGGAGTTGGGCCGGAGGTGACTCGCGAAGCCGTTCGCGTTCTTCGCGCCGTTTCCGACTTCTGCGGATACGAATTTCGTTTTGAAGAGCTACCCATCGGCGGCAAGGCTTCGGTCGAACTTGGTTCGCCCTTTCCGCCCCAGACGAGGGAACGTTGCCTGGCGTCGAGCGCCGTGCTGCTTGGCGCAGTCGGTGGCCCGCAGTTTGACTCTCTTCCCAATGAACGGCGTCCTGAAGCGGGCCTGCTTGCACTGCGGCAAGCGCTTGGTTGCTTTGCCAATCTGCGGCCCGCCATTGCTTTTGAATCCATCGCGAGCTGTTCTCCGCTGCGTCCTGAACGCATCCTTGGCGCGAACATTATGCTGGTGCGCGAACTTCTCGGCGGTCTCTATTTTGGCGAGCCGCGTGGCATCGCTGCCGACGGCAAGAGCGCCTGGAATACAATGCGTTATACCGAGGCGGAGGTCGAGCGCGTTGCCCGCGTCGCTTTCAAGCTTGCCGAAGGCCGCCGCAAGAAACTGGTCTCCGTCGATAAAATCAATGTGCTGGAAAACTCGCGGCTCTGGCGTCAGGTGGTCAACCGCGTCGCTCTTGAATTCCCCGAGGTTACGCTTGAACACGCATTGGTGGATTCTTTTGCCATGAACGTGATCACCAACCCCACGCGCTATGACGTGGTGCTCACGGAAAATCTTTTCGGCGACATTCTCTCCGATGAGACTTCTGTTATCGCTGGATCGCTTGGCCTGCTACCCTCGGCGAGCATTGGTGGCAAGGTCGATCTGTATGAGCCCATCCACGGTTCCGCCCCTGACATTGCGGGCAAGGGAGTCGCAAATCCTATTGGTGCCATTGGCTCGGCAGCGATGCTGCTGCGTCACAGCGCCAAACTCTACGCCGAAGCGGACAGTATCTGGGTTGCCATCGAAGCGGTTTTGAAGTCCGGCATGAGAACCGCCGATTTGCTGCCGTCCACTGAAAAAGCTAAAGCTTGTACCACCGAAGAAATGGGTCAGCGCATCGCCGAGCATACGGTAGAAGCGTTGAATTCACGCATGGCATACTTTGCCGTTTGAGGTTTCTCAGTTGACTACGCCCTCCGCACCGAAGACGCTGTTCGATAAGTTGTGGGACGCTCATGTTGTTTGGCATGAGGAGCCACAGCCCGCGCTCCTTTACATTGACCTTCACCTCATCCATGAAGTGACAACGCCACAGGCCTTCGAAGGACTTCGTCTGGCTGGCCGCAAGGTGCGCCGCACGGATCTGACTTTTGGTACCGTCGATCACAACGTGCCCACCACCAAGGCCGAGCGTTTCAATATTCTCGATCCCATCGCCGCCCAGCAGATGACCTCTCTGCGCCAGAACTGCGCTGAGTTTGGAATCCACCTCGCGGACGTAGGTGAGGCGGAGCAGGGAATCGTTCACGTCATCGGTCCTGAACTGGGACTCACGCTTCCAGGCAAGACCATCGTCTGCGGCGACAGCCATACCAGCACCCATGGGGCCTTCGGCGCGCTAGCCATCGGCATCGGCACGAGCGAGGTCGAGCACGTGCTTGCCACCCAGACACTGCAGCAGAAGCGTCCTAAATCGATGCTTGTGAATGTATTGGGAGCTTTGCCCGAAGGCGTTACCGCCAAGGATCTCGCGCTGGGAATTATTCACCAGATCGGCACCGACGGCGGTACAGGTCACGCCATCGAATATCGTGGCCCGGCCATCAGTGCTCTCTCGATGGATGGCCGCATGACTCTCTGCAACTTGAGCATTGAGAGTGGCGCGCGTTCTGGCATGGTTGCTCCTGACGAAACCACCTTTGCGTATATCAAGGGCCGCAAGTACGCGCCCAAGGGCGAGCAGTGGGATCGCGCCGTAGCCTATTGGCGCACACTGCCCAGCGACCCGGGCGCGCATTTTGACCGCGTCGTGGATTTTGATGCATCGGCCTTGCAGCCTTGGGTCACCTGGGGCACCTCGCCCGGAATGTCCGCGCCCGTTACCGGCTCCGCGCCGCGTCCGGAAGACGGCAAGAACGAAATCGAAAAGCTCTCCATCACAAGGGCGCTTGAGTATATGGACATCGCTCCCGGTCAGCCGCTCACCGCGCTTTCCGTGGATCGTGTATTTATCGGCTCATGCACAAATGGCCGCCTCGAAGATCTACGCAATGCCGCGCGGGTGATCAGAGGACACCATGTCAACCCTCATGTCCAGATGCTTGTCGTTCCCGGCTCCGAGGCAGTTAAGAAGCTTGCCGAGAGCGAGGGCCTCGACCGCATCTTCCTCGACGCCGGTGCCGAATGGCGTGAGCCCGGCTGCTCGATGTGCCTGGGAATGAATCCGGATATCCTCTCGCCCGGCCAGCGTTGCGCCGCCACCAGTAACAGAAACTTCGAAGGCCGCCAGGGACGCGGAGGCCGAACCCACCTCGTCAGCCCTGCAATGGCCGCAGCCGCAGCCGTCGCCGGACACTTTACCGACGTGCGTAACTGGGATTACAAGGAGTAACCGATGCAGCCAATGCGCACTCATCGCGGACAGGTCATTCCACTCGACCTCGCCAATGTCGATACCGATCAGATTATCCCGAAGCAGTTCTTGAAGCGTATCGAGCGCACCGGATACGGCCCGTTCCTGTTCAACGATTGGCGATTCGACGGCGACGGAAATCCTAAGCCGAACTTCGTCATGAACCGCGAGCCGTTCAAACACGGCAGCATTCTGCTGGCAGGCAAGAACTTCGGCTGCGGCTCCTCGCGTGAGCACGCTCCCTGGGCTCTTATGGATGCCGGAATTCTAGTGGTCATCGCTCCGTCATTTGCCGATATCTTCCATTCCAATTCGGCCATCAACGGACTGCTCACCGTGGTACTGCCCCAAGCCAAGATGGACGAACTCTTCGCCAAGGTCGCAGCATCGCCTAAGTATGAGCTGACCGTAAACGTCGAGACCTTGACCGTTTCCGATGACAGCGGCTGGAGCGCCAAGTTTCCTCTTGACGCCTTCCGCCAACACTGCCTACTGAACGGACTCGACCAGATCGGCATCACGGAAAAGAAAGAACAATTCATCAAGGATTACGAGGCTCGTCCGGCGGAGTACTAAAGACGGGCCTGCGGCTCAGCCCAGCGTGGACAAGTGAGTAGCTAGGCGTTAGTGTGTTCGAGTACCCGAAAACGTTCTCGAAGGCTCCTTTCATGGCGACCCTGCATTCAGTTGTTCTCGCTGGAGGCCTGATGTTCTTTGCGCCCGCCTCCATCGCACAGAGCGAACCAGCCACTCATTCGCAAGAAGTGCAGCAATCCTCGCGTCTCAACGCAAACGAGCGCAAAGTCTTCCTCGATAAAGCGCAGAAGGCTTATTCCGTTCTGAGTGCCCAAGGCCTTCATGGATTCCGATGCCGGGTGCAGCCAGATTTCGACGTAGCGTTTAGGACCCTCGGCACGGATGCTGTCGGGGAGTCCCAGCTCCTGCCGATTCTGAGAAAAGTTCGATTCCAAGTGGTTGCTGGCGCCGATGGTGCTGCCACCGTCTCTCATCAGAGTGATGAAGCTCCGCCGAATCAACAGGTCGGGGCTCGCGTTACTCAGTCAATTGGCGGAATGGATCAAGTGATCGACGGTTTCCTGCAGACGTGGGCGCCTTTTGCAATCACCTCGCCTTTTGCAGGCAGTGATGCGGCGCATGTAGAGATTGAAGATATTGGCACGAAATACCGTCTGACTGTAAAAGATGCGTCTATCGATCTCGTTATGATGATCCGGCGCGATTTTGTAATTGAGCAGTTTGACGTTGCAGTGTCAGGCAAGAATGTGATGTTACGTCCGGAATGGGATGCGACTCCGAAGGGCTGGAGGTTAGCAAGCTATGAGGGTACGTATGGTTCGGGACCGGGCCAATCACAGCAGCTTTCTGCGAAATTTGAGTATCAGGACGTAGAGGGCTTCCAGTTGTTACGTTCTGTCGATGTGACGGTTCAGTTGCCAGCAGGCACCGTGCATGTTCCGATTGCCTTCAGCGAGTACCAAGTCAAGAAATTCTGAACCAAAGGCCGGTGGCGGACGGCAATAAGCATCGGTCAGTCTTGACGCCCCCTGCCTTTTTCCTCTAAAGTTTTCTAAGAGTTTATGCACACCACTCGATTTACTTTCGATTTCTTTGCTTACCGCGGGTTCTTTACCTCGCGGCTGGGCAAGACGGTGTGCGTCTCAGACTTAAGACTCTAGACTTCGCACACAAGTTCTTCACCGGCCGCGATTACAGATCGCGGCCTTTGTGTTTTTGGACGATTTTCAAAAGGAGTGAACTACCATGACTGCGGCCCTTCACCAGCAGCGAACAACCATTGACCAACTCGATCTCGAACTTCTCAACCTCATCAACCGGCGCGCCCAGGCCGTTGCTGAAATCGCCCGCCTCAAGCGCGAGAACAGCCTTCCCGTCTCCGACGAAGCACGCGAGGCTGCCGTCCTCAATGCGGTCGTCGAGCGCAATCCCGGCCCGTTGAACTCCGCCAGCCTACGCCGAATCTTCAGCGCCATCCTCGCAGAAAGCCGTCGTCTCCAGTACCATCTTGGAGCGGAGTCCTAATGCACAAAATAGATTGCACAGCACGCATTGCCTTCCAGGGAGAGCCCGGAGCTTTCAGTCAGATTGCCGCCCGCAAACTGCTCGGCGAAGCCGTACACACAGTTGCCTGTCCTACCTTCGAGTCTCTCTTCAGCGCAATTGCCGAGGGCCGCGCCGACCTCATACTCGCCCCACTGGAGAACACTCTAGCCGGTCCCGTGCTGCGCTGTTATGACCTGCTCTACCAGGGCGAACTGCGCATGATCGGCGAAGTTGTCCTGCGCATCGGCCACTGCGTTATCGGATGTCCGGGCTCAACCCTCGAAGGCGTTCGCCGCATCCAGTCGCATCCGGTCGCGCTTGCCCAGTGTGAGCAGTTTTTCGCGGCTCACCCCGGAATCGCCAAGTCCGTGGCCGAGGACACGGCGGGTTCCGTGCGCCAAATCATGGACCGCCTCGATCCCTCGGTTGCCGCCATCGCCAGCGAATTCGCCGCCCACGAGTACGGCGCGCAAATCCTCGCCTCGTCCGTCGAAGACGACCCCCATAATTTCACACGGTTCGCCCTGCTCGAAGCTGAAGCTGAAGACCCCGAACCCATTTCCGACGCTGATGCCACTACACTCGTGCTCACCGTGGCAAATCTACCGGGCGCGCTGTTCCGTGTGTTGGAGCCGCTTGCCCTGAATGACGTCGATCTCATGAGCCTGGTCAGCCGGCCCCTGGTCGGAACTCCGTGGCACTACCGCTTCTTTCTGGAAGTTTCCGCCGCTGCCTCTGACCCGCGCATGGTGAAGGCTCTCATCGAACTCGAGCCGCGCACCGTGGAGTTGCGCGTATTCGGCTCCTATCACTCGGGGAAGAGTTAGCGGGAGAAAGTTAGAACAACAGCAGGCGCAACGGCAAAATCGACGGCATGTAGAACGGGCATAATGCTTCCCACCTTGTCCGCGCAAAAGCGGCGCGGCAAAGGTGGGGCACCCGACAGTGTGGGTAAGGGTAACGAAGGCCACGGCGGAACATCTATAATTCGGCCATGGGTGTTCGTGAAAAACCGCGTCTGATGTCGCTTGACGTTTTTCGCGGCCTCACGATTTTGCTGATGATCGTCGTCAATACCAGCGGTACCGGATCGTTTGCTCAGCTACAGCACGCGGAGTGGAATGGTTGGACACTGACGGATCTCGTCTTCCCCTTCTTTCTGTTCATTACCGGCGTCTCGCTCACGTTCTCCTTTGCCTCGCGCCTGGAGCAAAGTGACTCGCGCCTCCGGCTGCTGCCGCATATCCTACGCCGCGCTGGCATTATCTTTGCCATCGGCCTGGTTCTCAACGTCTTTCCGCGCTTCCACCTTGCACATTGGCGGATCCCCGGAGTCCTGCAGCGAATTGCGGTCTGCTACCTGGTGGCTTCGGTGCTTTATCTATGGACCGGGGTGCGTACTCGATGGGCCGCGATTGCCGCGCTTCTCGCCGGCTACTGGATACTGATGCGCTTCGTCCCCGTCCCCGGCTACGGAATTCCCACGGTCAACATTCCACTTCTCGATCCGGATCGCAACCTTGCCGTCTGGCTTGATTGCAGACTCATGTGGGGGCACCTCTATGAGGGCGTTCGCGATCCCGAAGGTATCCTTAGCACTCTCCCCGCCATCGCGAACACGCTGTTCGGCATCGCCGCTGGCGAGTGGATTCGCGACCTCCGCAACGACTCCGCGAAGCTGCTTCGCCGTCTCGTCACGGTCGGCCTCGCCTGCTTCGCTGCCGGAGAGATCTGGGGTATGTTTTTCCCGATCAACAAGAAGCTCTGGACCAGCTCGTATGTTCTCGTCACAGTTGGGCTTGCCATGTTGGCCCTGGCGGCCTGCTACTGGCTTATGGATGTAAAGAAAGTGCGTGGCCGCTGGACAGTTATCCCCATGGCTTTCGGAACCAACTGCATCTTTGCCTACGCACTCTCGGAGTTCGTTGCCACGGCTGCGGCCGTCCTCACGATTCAACTCGACGGCAACCCGATCAGCTACAAGGACGCGTTCACATCTTTTACCTTCGATAACATTCCTGGGACGGAATGGTCTTCGCTCGCCTATGCGCTCTTTTACGCAGCTTTCTGCTGGTTCTTTACCTGGCTGCTCTACCGCCGCAGAATCTTTCTCAAGATCTAAGTTCCCGCTGCATTAAAACCGTGTCCACCCAGCGGTCGAATTTGAATCCCACGGACCGCAATACCCCTACTTCGCGGAAACCGAATTTCTGGTGCAACCTGATCGATGCCGCGTTGCCGCTGTCGCCGATTACGGCAATCATCTGGCGCCACGGCCCCTGCTCGCATTCGGCAATCAAGGCCGCCATCAGTGTGCGTCCGCACCCGCGTCCGGCGTGTGCAGGATCAACGTAGATCGAGTCTTCCACGGTAAAGCGATACGCAGCCCGAGGCCGGTAAGCGTTTGCGTAGGCGTAGCCAACGACCGCTCCGTCCTGTTCGCAAACCAGGTAAGGCAGGCCCAAGCTCAGGATGCTGGAGCGCCGTTTTGCCATCTCCTCTCGGGTAGGTGGCTCTACCTCAAATGTCGAGCTGGTATTCAGAACGTAATGGCGATAGATGCGCGCAATCTCGCCGAGGTCCTCGGGAGTAGAGGACCGCACCGCAAAATCGTTCATTTGCTCCCGCCGATTTCAGGAGGATGAACATCGCCGCGTTCGGGAGGGCGAAACTCAAACGGTCCGCGGTGCGTGTGCAGTGCCTTGGGGAAAAAGCGGCGACGCAGTCTGCCGTAGAGGCGTGTAACGAAGTTGTACCACTGCCACTGTAGCGCGCAAGGCTTTCTTCCAGGATGCAGGTTCAATCCGAAGTTGCTGCACATAGGCCGACTCCAAGTCCCATATCTTATCCCGAATTCAGCTCTGGTGCATGGTTTGGTCGACCGGGTGGTCCCACATCCTGGGTTGGCGAATGCACGGCTTGCGGGTGTGGCGGATACACCAATTCTGAAACCGGCCTAGTGCCCGCCGGAGATTCGGACCCGCAGCTCTTCGGGAATTCGGTCGCGCAGAGTTTCCGGCAGGCGGTCATGAAGGCTACGCGCTCCGGAGAGGGCAGCGTCCTTAACCACCAGCGGCGCCGGAGTAGCAACGGCAACACCTAGCCATACCAGGGCGGAGACGGCAAAGCCGCAGAACGAACCAAGCTCGAACCACAGAGCGTTTGGCGGGCTGAAATGGTGTACCACGGCAAAAGCAAGAACGAAGGTGATGGCGGAAACGGTGGCCAGTGAAATCAGCGCAATATCGATGGTGCGGTGAAGCTTCTGCCGTGACCGGCAGTAAGCGCATTCGGCGAAATGCGCCTCGTAGTCGCCACTCATCTCCGGCGCGAGGCCGGTGATGTCATAGCGCCACCCTGCAAGGATGTGGCCGACGAATGGATCGATGCATTCACTCATATTAAGTTACAGCGTAAGGGTCGAAAGAGGCTCGGCCTGCGAAGCTAGCACCAGGCGGTTTCCCCACAACCCTGGACGCAATTCCAACGCCCGCTCGGCCACCACACGGGCCAAGTCAGGATGATTATTCTGTTCCGACAAATGAGCCAGAATCAGGAACGCTGCACTTCCATCATAGTCCGTTGCCAGGAATTCCGCGAGAGCTTCGTTGGAGAGGTGCCCGACGCGGGACATTACGCGCTGTTTTACCGCCCAGGGATAAGGGCCGGCGCGGAGCATTTCGAGATCGTGATTGGATTCGAGCATCAGCCCGTCGCAGCCGCGAAGCTGGTCGCGCACATTGCGCGGCATGAATCCGAGGTCGGTGGCGACGGCAACCCGAACTCCTTCGGCGACGAAGCGGAATCCAACCGGGTCGGCAGCATCGTGCGGGATGGTGAACGGCATAACCTCGATATCCCCAACGCTAAAACCCTTACCTGGCAAGAATGTTTCAAGGCGGGCCACCTCGACGCGGTTGCCGGCTGAATCCCGACACTGGCGCTGCCATGCGCCGTGGGTGGGTGCGGTCATGTAAACCGGGAGCTGAAACTTCTTCGCCATAACATACAGGCCGGCCACATGGTCTGCGTGCTCGTGGGTAATCACAACGCCGGACAGAGACTCCGGCTTGATTCCTCGCGAGGCAAGGCGGCGGCAGGTTTCGCGGCAGGAGAGGCCGCAGTCGATGAGCAGTCTCGTCTGAGACGTAGCAAGGACCGTGCTGTTGCCGCCGCTGCCGGAGGCTAGGACTGTAATGGAAACCGCCACGAACTACAGCATAGCTGAAGTTCAAGGTTTCAAGGTCGCAAAGTTTCAAGGTTTCGAAGTTGCGAAGCCGGTCAACCATCGTGGCGCGGTAATCATCGAACAATGGGCAAGCCATTCCAATGAAAGAGAAACGCCGACGGTGTTTGCACGTCAGCCGTCCGCATAGAGGAGAATCGCTATCGCCACTGAATGTCCGCATATCGACCGGATCAAAATTATCAACACGGAAAAGGATGGCTGTGACGAGTGTCTGAGGATGGGAGACACTTGGGTTCATCTGCGGCTTTGCCTGGAGTGCGGACATGTCGGTTGCTGCGACTCGTCCAAGAACAAGCACGCGACGAAGCATTTTCACGGCACCAAGCACCCGCTCATGCGGTCCATTGAGCCTGGGGAAGACTGGGTGTGGTGTTATGTAGATGAGATTGCCCCTGGCGAGTTGAAGGGTGGAGGGTTTGTGCCGGTTCGGGGGTAGGGCGAAAAGAGCAACGGCGAAGAACAAGAACAACTACAAAAACAAGGTCAATTCCCCCACATTTACCCAGTTAGCAAATGTGGGTTTGCGGATGCGGCAAATACACCAATCCTGAAGCCGCGCTAGTCACAGTTCCGAGAACGTAGACGACGTTGGCGTTTCGCATCCGAGCGACTACTTTTGCAGTGCCGTAATCTGCTGGGCCAGCTCGGAAGGCCGCCATTGGTTGCCACGATAGCAATCAGCGATTTTGCCGTCGGCGTCCACCAGCGCCGTGCGAAGGTCGTGGACGATCTGCCCATTTTGCTTCTCGTAGGAGAGGCCAAAGTATTCGGCGGACTTGCGAATATCGCCTGGCTTGCCGGTGGCGAAGCTCCAGTGCTTGAAGTTCGGGTCCGTGGCCTCAGCGTAATTTTTGCCATAGCTGTGCAGAACTTTGGGGTTATCAAATTCGGGGTCGATGCTGATAGAGAGCATCTGCAACTTGGCGAATGCCGCAGGATTCATCTTCTGCAAGGTCTCGGCAACCTCGGCGAAATTATTGCTCATGCGAATGCAGTAGTCCGGCAGGGGACAGCGTGAATAGATAAACGTAATCAGCAGCGGTTGCCCGCGGAACTGTGCCAGATGAATCGGACGGCCTTCCTGGTTGACGAAATGGAAATCTGGAACCTTCTCGCCCTTTTGCGGAAGGTGCATGGGTGACGTGGCGGACACATCGGCTGCGCCACGAGCCTCGGTCACTGAGACGTTTTCAAGACGCGCATCGTCAGAGACAACCAGGGTCGCCTGGATCGTGTCCCCGGGATGCACAACCTTGAAGACCCACGCATCGCGCACGCCGAAACTCATGGTCATCGCCTTCATGTATCCAACGACTTCGTGATGAGCGAGCGTGATGGTGTGCTCAGTTTGGTTGACGGCGACCACTCGTCCCTCGATCGGGAAACGGCGTTCGTCAGCGACCGGTTTTTGGGAACTGCAACCGATGACGCACAGCAGCAATAAGACCGATAGAAGAATACGTAAGCGCAAGCTGCACCTCCGCAAACAGTGTAAACGCCTGCCAGTAGGCGCGCGATATTTTAGACTCTAATGCTTCGCGGCACAGGCCGGCATCCGAGCAAGTCCGGGCGGTCGCGCCAGGTAGAGAATGGCGGCGAAGTCATAACCGTATTGGTCGGGCCAGAGGGCAATTCCCCGCGCAGGATACAGGGTGAGTTCGATGGCTCCACGCGGATCGCGATAAAGAGCGTCAGCGGCACACTTTGCCCGTGAAAAATGAGCGGTCAGCGCATCCTTGCCAAACTCCTTGTAGATTTGCGTTCGCGGGATCGCGACCGGGAGAGCTTCCTGGATTTCCGTGATGGCGCCGGCGCGGTCGAGGCGAACTGAGAGGTTGCCCCGATGATCGCCACGAGCCTTGTAACTAAGCTCTTCGCCACTCTGCGTGGCTCGGGCAGCGTCCGGAGCGCCTAGCACCCGTACTGCCTCTTCGCGATGCGCGCGCCCAAGGGTCAGCCCGTGAAAGTTGGCAGATGTCCAAGGAGGAGGCGCGGCGAACAGACTGGTGGCCAGCAGAAATATTATGGTGGACAATCGCATAAAAACCGTCACGCATTCTCGGAAGATTGCAAGCCACTTCGGGTTTCGTGCTCGCTCCGCCAGGCCCAAGCCATGCGAGGCGTATTGTGCGCAAATCCCACTCGCCCTCGCCGGTCAAGCAGAATGATTCCGCCCTGGCCGTTGAGGCGCTGGTGCAGGTACTGAATTGCCCCAGGTGCGACCTCCGCCGGCCCGACATCGGCGGTTACGTGATCGGTAGCCCACTTGGCGAAGACCAGCTTCATCATCGGCTCGCCCCATCCTGTGGTGGAAGCCGCAGCGGTCTCGTTGTCCGCGTAACAACCGCAGCCAATCAGCGAAGAGTCGCCCACGCGCCCCGGAGCCTTGTTCAGCGTGCCTCCGGTAGAGGTAGCCGCCGCTATGTTGCCGTGACGGTCGAGCGCAAGCGCGCCTACGGTGTCATGTGAATCGAGTTTGCCGCTGAACTCGGCGGGGACGCTGAGGTAGCGCTGTTCGGCGGCATTCTTCCAGCGCTCGATTTCGCGCGGCAGAACCAGTTCACTGTTGGCGACGAGCGGGATTCCGTGTTCGTGGGCGAAGCGCTCGGCGCCCTCGGCGACAAAGTAGATGTGCGGACTCTTTTCGAGCACAATCCTGGCGGCACGCACGGGATTCAACAGCCGCTCGACACAGCCGACGCCTCCCGCCTTGAGGGTTGCACCGTCCATGATGAGCGCGTCCAATTGCACCCGGCCATCGCGATTCAGGAAAGCTCCCCGCCCGGCGTCGAAGGTCTCATCATTCTCAAGGGCGGCAACAGCCTCTTCTACCGCGTCCAGAGATGACGCTCCGTGCTCAAGCGCCTTCCACCCGGCGGCGGCAGCCCGTTCGACACCCGTCCGATGAGAATCGCACGCCTCGTCTGGAATGGCCCACGCGCCACCTTGGACAACAATGATTGGAGACGACAGAAATCACCTCAATTGAGTAGATGGAACGTTACAGAATAGCACCGGGAGCGACGGGGGCGATTTGGTAAACAAGTTGCTTGGCGCACGTCCAGGCCGCGCAAATGCCAGCATAAAGCATAAGCGGATTACAGAGCAGATCGATTTACGAGACGGAGGCGATCTGCCGTGCGGCGGCTTCGCGCGCCGTGCTCTGCACGTAGGTGTAGCGGATGCGGTGGATCACCGTGATGGTTGAGAGAACAGCCAACACCCATAGTACGGGGCCCATGCGGTTGAAGAGGGCGCCGATGATTACCAATACAATTCGCTCTGGACGCTCCATGAACCCGACCTTGCAGGTCGGGATCAACGATTCGGCTCGTGCGCGGGTATAGCTGACCATTACGGACGTGGTCATGACGAACGCGACCAGCACGACGTAGAAGAACCGGTTGGCGCGGGCGTAATACACCAGCAGTCCGAAGAAGATTGCCACGTCGGAGTACCGGTCGATAACAGAGTCAAAGAATCCGCCGAACACGGTGACCTGGTTGGTGGCTCTTGCCACCCTGCCGTCTACCATGTCGAAGATGCCTGCACCGATAATCACCAAGCCGGCGTAGATAAACCTGCGCGGCTGATTATTGTCGGCGGATGCAAAACCGAAAAACAGCGCCGCCACAACATTGATGACCAATCCGACAAAGGTCAACATGTTGGGGGATATGCGGGTAAGTGCAAGACCATCCACGATCTTGTACAGCAAGACTCCGCAATACTTTCCGACAGCGCTGGTCCAGGTCATGCTTTTGATTCCGCTTCGTTTTCCGCAGCCTCGTGCATTGTGATCAGTTTCAGAACTTCGAGCTCGCGGGTGCCACCGGGCGTAACGACCGTGGTCACGTCTCCGACCTTTTTGCCCATGAGCGAGCGGCCAATGGGCGAAGTGGTTGACACCATACCCTTGGTGACGTCGCTCTCCTCGCTGGTCACGAGTTTGTAGTGGATCTCTTCGTCCTTCGTGGAATCAAAGACAACCAGGGTGGAGCCCAGTGCTGCCCGGTCTCGCGGAATATTGGCGAGATTCATGAGCGACAACTCGGCCATGCGCTTCTTCATCATTCCCAGCCGGGCACGGACGAACTCCTGACGCTGCTTTGCCATGTGGTATTCGGCATTTTCAGACAGGTCACCCATTGCTACGGCCTTCTTCAGCTCGAGGGGAAGTTCATGATTCAGCTCATGTTCGAGCACATCGATTTCTTCCTGGAGCTTCTTCTTAATATGTTCAGGCATTTCCTAAAAACCTTTGTGCGCGGCAAGCCGCGCACGGGTGGAAGATACAGATTGCAATTATAACCTGCCCAGCGAATGCAGGCACATCCTGCTTTCATGCGTTGACCTTGTTTCCCGCCGCAACGTATAATCAAAGGGCAACTTGCCCGGTTTGCCGGGCCCATGAATGAACTCAACTCCATTTAGCGTCGGCGAGAAGGTCGTCTACCCCAACCACGGGGTAGGAGTTATTGAACAGATTTCCAGCCGCACGATTGGCACCTCAGTCGAGCGTTTTTACCTGCTCCGCATCCGCTCCAGTTCCCTGAAGGTTATGGTTCCGTTTCACAATGCCGAGGCCGTAGGGCTGCGCCGCATCGTAAAGGACTCGGAAGCTCAAGGGATACTCGAATACCTGGCAGACGGCAAGTGCGAAAGCAGCTCGGATTGGAAGAACCGCTTCAAGGAAAACTCAGACAAGATGCGGACCGGTTCGTTGCTGGAAGTGGCCGTCGTGCTGAAGGGCCTGCTGATTCTGGCGGCTCAGAAGCCGCTTAGCTTCCGCGAAAAGAAGATGCTCGAACGGGCGCGTTTCCTGCTGATCAGCGAAATGGCAATGGCCCGGGGCCGCGACGAGGAAGAAGTCGAAGAGGAACTCCGCAAGGCGTTATGTAAGTGCAAGTTACGCTGGCCGGAGGCTGCAACCATCGAAGTCTGAGACTGACCTGTTTCATGGGAAGCGCAGCCTGAGGGCTGCGCAAATTTATTTGCAGCCACTTATTCTCCCAGCCAATTTCCCCAGGAACGCAGACCCTTCACGTGGTCAAAGATAATCTTAACGGCTGCCGTGAGGGGCACTGCCAGGATCAATCCCATTGCCCCCCAGAGCCAGCCCCAAAACAGCAATGCCAAGGTCACGGCCAAGGGATTCAATTGCACGCGGCGGCCAATGATCTTGGGATAAAGCAAGTTCAAGGCGATCACGTGACTGATTGCGACCACGGCGACGATTGCCAGGAAATCCGTGACGGTGAGCGTCCTCATGCTGACCACTACGGGGGGCAGTATCGCTAGCACAATTCCCAAATAGGGCAGCAAACTGACGATACCGCTGATCATGCCAATCACGTAGAAATAAGGCACTCCGAGAATCCAGAAAGCAATCGTGCTGGTAATTCCCAGGATCAATCCAATGACCACGTTGCCCACGATAAATCCGCGAATCATCTGAGAAATCAGACCCAGGGTGACGTACGCCGTATTTCGGTTTTCCATGGCGAAGAGCATCACAGTTGAGGCTCGAACATGCTCCTGCCAGCTCAGCATGAAGAAGACGAGGAATGGGACGAAGGCCCCCAGCAGCACGACTTCCGATGCTCCCAGCGCTCCGGAGGTGAGGTCATCCATCCAATTAGAGGATTGGCGAACCGTGAGCGTGCCTTTTTCGGGCTTGTCCTCTGGCAGCACATTCTGCGTTGTCTGGCGGACACGCTCGGCGCGGAGTCGAACCTGATTAAGTACGTCGCGAATCCGTTCGGAGTACCGGGGCAGCTTTGAGACGAATTCATCGGCCTGACTGTAGGAAACATAGAAGACTCCATACAGCGCCGAACACATCACCAGCACGGCAATCAGTGAACCCAGGGACCTGGGCAGGTGCATCCGCTGGCTGAGCTCCACAATAGGCGCAAGCATGAATGCAATCAGAACGGACACAAGAGTAAGTATGAGTACGGATTTGGCCAGGTACATCATCGTGAGTACGCAGCCTATGGCGATCACCGCCACCGAGCTACTCTGGATGCGGGCATGGCGGCGGCGTTCGGCATCGCTCATCAGGGCTGGCCTAGGCCCGCTCTCGGCGACAGGAGGGATAGGCACCCGCAAATCCGTAGTTTCTGGAGTCTCGTCGCTGATGGTGCCCGTCGTTTCCTCCATAGTCCCTCTTCTGGCCATATCGAGCTCTAACTGTGAAGCATGGCTATTCAAACTATACTTGTCTTATGTTACCCGATGAAGGTGAAAAGTCGTACGGACGGATCATGGCCCTTGATGTTGGTTCCCGAACCATCGGCTTGGCCGTAACGGACCCGCTTGGCTTCACCGCCCAAGGTCTGGTGACGATTCGCCGCAAAAACAAACGTACCGACTTGGCTGCTCTTGAAGAGGTGATCCGCAACTACGGGGTGGTGGAATTGGTGGTCGGCTTGCCCCTGCGAATGAGCGGCGCGGAGGGCCGGCAGTCGGAGAGAATGCGCGAATTCGTGGCCGTTCTCCAACAACGCTTCGATCTCCCGATTCACCTCTGGGACGAGCGGCTTACTTCGGTCGAGGCCAACCGAGTTTTGCGCGAAACCGATATGTCGATCAAGAAACGCGCCGCCGTGGTTGACCAGTTAGCTGCAGTTCTCATTCTGCAGAATTGGATGGAGGCGCGCCATCATCCACTGGAACCATGAGGCGGTGTCCTTTTGATGTATGACATGGCCATGACTGGTGTTATGCTGACCGTGATCCTCACCTGAAATGACCACCATCTCCAACAAGCAGGCGACACCGATTTTTAGCGCGGAACGTACGCGCATGGTTCATCGCGTAATTTTCGGTCTGGCGATTATTGCGGCAGCGCTGTTCGGCACACTGGCGGGCCTTCTGTTCGTCTACTCAACGGATTTGCCCCAGGTCAACGACCTTGAGCGGTATCGCCCTAGCTCGGTCACCGAACTCTATGACCAGAAGGGCACCGTCATCGGATCGTTTGCCCTGCAACGCCGCGTGATTGCCAAGTACGAGGACTTTCCCAAGGTTCTGCGCGACGCTGTCATCTCCATCGAAGACAAGGACTTTGAGCGGCATTGGGGAATCGATTTCTGGCGCATTCTGGGTGCGGCTTACCGGGACATGGTGAGCGGATCGCGCGCACAGGGCGCATCCACGCTTACCATGCAGCTCTCGCGCAACCTGTTCCTCACTCCCGACCGTAAGTTTGGACGCAAGGTGCAGGAAATCATGATGGCGATCCAGATCGAGCGGCGCTTTACCAAGCCGCAGATATTCACTCTCTACGCCAACCAGATTTTTCTCGGGCATGGCGTGTATGGATTTGAAGGGGGCTCCGAGTTCTACTTCAGTAAGCCAGCCAAGGATCTCACGATTGAAGAAGCGGCGCTGCTTGCAGGATTGCCCAAAGGTCCGAGCGCCTACTCTCCGATCAACAATCCGGAAAGAGCGCTGCGCCGACGCAATCTGGTCATCAACAGCATGATGGAAGACGGACGCATTACCGCCCAGCAGGCACAAGAGGCGAAGAGCCGGCCTCTTAGTCTTCATCTCCAGAGCGATCCTAACAGCGTGGCTCCGTACTTCATCGAAGAGACGCGGCGTTACCTCGAGAAAAAGTATGGGACCGATCAGGTACACGAAGGCGGATTGCGGGTTTACACCTCTCTCGACATGGAGTTGCAGAAGGCCGCGAACCGAGCCTTGCTTGATGGGCTGGCTGTCTACGAGCGGCGTCACGGATGGAAGGGACATGTCCGAAACGTGTTTGCGGCGGGCGATGATTTTTCGACCTACGAGCACCACGACTGGAACCACACGCCGGAGCCTGGCAGTTATATTCATGCCCTGGTAACCGCTGTGAGCCCGTTCGAGGCCGAGATCAAGATTGGCAAGTATCACGGGCAGATTCGTCCCGCCGACATGGCTTGGACGCAACACAAGTCGCCGATTGAAATTCTTGCCACCGGCGACATCGTCTATGTCCGGGTTACGGCCGTGGAGCCAGATCATAAACTGCAACTGGCGCTCGAACAGGACTCGGGAGCCCAGGGCGCGCTGGTCGCAATAGACAACAATACTGGAGAAATTCGTGCGATGGTTGGCGGGCGCGACTTCGATGAATCGAAGTTCAATCGCGCCACTCAGGCCCTCCGGCAGACGGGATCTTCGTTCAAGCCTTACGTGTACGCGGCAGCGGTTGAGCAGGGCGCGATGCCCGATGACACGATCGTGGACGCCCCCATCAGTTTTCCCAGTGTCGCCGGAACCTGGTCGCCGCATAATTATGACGGCAAGTACGAAGGAACCATCTCGCTCCGCCACGCCCTGGCGGACTCGCGCAATATTCCGGCCATCAGACTGGCGCAGCGCGTAGGCATCAAGACGGTCATCGAGTACGCCCACAAGTTCGGCATCACCTCAGAGATCCAGCCATTCCTGCCGGTTGCGCTGGGCTCCGCTGAAGTTACGTTGATGGAACACACGGCGGCCTATTCGACGTTTCCAAACGATGGAGTCCGGCTCAGTCCGCATTCCATTCGCAAGGTTACCGATTACGACGGGCACATCATGGAACAGAATTTTCCGGACGTGCGCGACGTGATCAGCGCTCATTCTGCGCGCGTGATGGTCGAGTTGCTGCAGGGAGTGGTGTTGCACGGCACCGGGTATGCCGCCAGCAAATTGAATCACCCCCTGGCGGGAAAAACAGGCACCACAAATGACTTTACGGATGCGTGGTTTGTGGGCTTCTCGCCTTCCATCACCTGCGGCGTTTGGGTCGGATTTGACGAGAAAAAGACGCTGGGCAGTAAGGAAACTGGGGCTCAGGCCGCCCTTCCCATTTGGGTGGAATTCATGAAGACAGCGATCTCGGATAAGAAAGGCGAGCAATTTCCTGGGGGTCCGGCGGATGCGCCAGACCAGGGTAAACCTAACGTCAAGCGAGCTTACGCAAAGGGCTCTGACGGCGAGTCGCACTGATTCCATCCTGCTGATTCCGTATAAGGATGGTTCTTAGGCCTGCTGCGGCAGGATTACGGGCTGCAACTCACATAATTTGCGCACCTGCCTATATACTGGAGCTTGATTCAACGGGAGTAGAGTTCGTCTGCAATGGAACGATTCCGCCTTATAGCTGTCTTGCTGGCTCTATGCCTATCCACGACCGGCTGCTTGTTCCGCTCGCACCGGGTGGAAGCAAAGCGCTCCCCCGTGCCTCTAAGAACCGCGACGCAGGAAGAGCTGGTGGCGAAGATCGCCGAGCTGGCGGCTAGCGTTCGAACCTTGAACGCGACTGTCGACATCGATACTACGGTAGGAGGCGAAAAGAAGGGCAAGGTCATCGAATACCAGCAGATCCGGGGCTATATCCTGGTTCAGAAACCGACGATGCTCCGCATGATCGGGTTGTTGCCCATCGTGCGCAACCGCGCCTTCGATATGGTGAGTGACGGCGACCGCTTCAAATTGTCAATTCCGCCCAAGAACCGCTTCATCACGGGCAGTAACCAGCTCACGAAAATCAGTGACAATCCGCTTGAAAATCTTCGCCCGCAGGTAATCTACGAAGCCATCCTGATGCCCGAGATAGATACCCGCAATGAGATCGCCGTGCTCGAACAGGGCAGGCAGCAGGTGGTGGACGAGCAGGCTCACACATCCGTGAGCCAACCGAACTACCACATCGTGGTGCTTCGGCGAGACGCCGGAAACACCTGGCATCTTTACCGCAAGATTTATTTCAACCGCGCCGACCTTCAGCCCTATCGCCAGACCATTTATGACGATAGCGGTGCAGTGGCAACCGACGTCACCTACTCCGGACGGCAGGACTATAACGGAACGGAGTTTCCTTCCCTGATTGAAATCGTGCGGCCGCAGGAGGAGTACAGCATTGCTCTCAAAATCATTAAGCTTACTTTGAACGAGCCCCTGAAACCGGAGCAGTTTCAGCTTGAAATGCCACCGGGCGCGACCATTACGGCACTGAAGTAGCATTCGCAGTTGAGACACGCATGGAAATTATGATCCCGCAACCCGGCTTCCCCGGCCAACGTAACATGCCCGCGGATTCAGTGGAGTCGCGCCGTTACAATCGCTTGATTCGACGCATTGGCGCTGCCGACCTTGCCTTGGGGTTCGGCCTGATGGGCGTGATTCTCGCTACCGACTGGACCAGCGATTTTCGCAATTTTGCCGTGCGTGTGGCCGGAGATCACCACGCCGTTGCACTCTTTCTCTACACGTCAATTCTGCTGCTGCTTGCCAAGGCGGTCAGCCTCGGGCTCGACTACTACGGCTTCCTAGTCGAACATCGCTACCATCTCAGCAATCAGCGTCTTCCGCTCTGGGCATGGGATGAAGCCAAGGGTTTTGCACTCAGCTTCCTGATTAGCCAGCTGCTGGTCCAGATGGTGTACTTACTAATCCGCCTGCAGCCGCAGTGGTGGTGGGTAACGGGCTGGGCGCTGTTCATGCTGCTTAGCGTGGTGCTGGCACATATTGCACCGATAGTCCTGTTTCCACTGTTCTACCACTTTCACGCCTTGGCCGATCAGGATCTTACTGAGCGGCTCACGCGGATGAGCGAGAAGGCCGGAGCGAAGGTGCGAGGCGTGTACGAGTGGATGCTTTCGGAAAAGACGAGGAAAGCCAACGCCGCCCTGATGGGCCTCGGACGCACTCGCCGCATCGTGCTCTCAGACACCTTGCTAGCCGTCTGCAATCACGATGAGATAGAGGCCGTGCTGGCGCATGAGTTGGGTCATCACGTTCACCGGCACATGTTGAAGGGGATCGTGGTTCAGAGCGTGATTACATTTTTTGGATTCTGGTGCCTGAAACTGGCGATTCGTTGGGCTGCCTTTGACTGGAGCCGCCACTATGACCAGATAGACTTTGCCAATCTTCCACTGATGATTCTGGTCTCGGCTGCGATCTCGGTGGTGCTGCTGCCGGTGATGAATGCATACTCGCGCTTCAATGAGCGCCAGGCAGACGTGTATGCATGGGAGTCCGTAGGTTCAGTTGGCCCCTTCTGTTCCGCCATGGAAACACTTGCCGTTCAGAACCTCTCAGAGCGCGAGCCTTCGCGGGTGGTGGAGATTCTTTTCCACTCGCATCCGGCCACGGGCCGCCGGGTGAGAGCTGCGCTGGCCTGGGCCGATTTGCACCGCTGAGCCTGGAATCGCCTCATCCTGGCGGGGAGGATAGAGGATACAATTTGCAGGTGAGCACAGTATCGCCAGTTCGAGAGTCCGGCACGGAAACGCCATATACGCTGCGACAGCGGATTGCGTTGTGGTGGATTTCCTGGCTGGGCTACCTGCTGATTTCGCTGATTGGTTCGACCCTGCGCTTCGAATTCTCATCGGAGCCCGGAGGAGTGCCCGAGGGCGGCTTCCCGCCGTCGTTTGTGATTGGTCCCTTCTGGCATCGCTGCGTGATTCCGGCCACATGGTGCTTTCGCGGCCACGGTATGGCGGTGATGACCAGCCGAAGCTTTGACGGCGAATACATTGCGCGCATCATCGAGCGGTTTGGATACGTCGCCGTGCGTGGTTCCAGCTCGCGAGGCGGTTCCACGGCGCTGCTGGCTATGAATCGCTCGCTGGCCAGCGGGCAGATTGCAGCATTCACCATCGACGGACCGCGAGGTCCGCGCTACAAGGCCAAGCCCGGGCCGGTGCTGCTGGCGCGCATGAGCGGAGCGCCGATCCTGTGCTTTTATCTCGCGGTCGATCGTCCCTGGATTCTGGGCACATGGGACGCGATGATGGTTCCTCGACCGTTCTCTAGGGTTCATGTGCGCTGGACCAAACTGATCCACGTTCCGGCAGATGCCAACGATGAGCAGATGAACGACTGCAATCGCCAGATGCAGGAAGCGCTCGAACGCGCTCGGCGCGACGCCGTAGCGGCGCTCGGCGCGCGGGCAAGCTAGAGCAGCGAATCTGATCTAAATCCTGAACATCAAAATAGATAAACGAGGACCGGATGACATTGCGCACTCTAATTTTTCTCGTCGTCGCCGCCATGCTCGAAGTTGGTGGAGACGCATTGATTCGTAGCGGACTGCATCGCAGAGCAGTCCTGCTGCTGCTGGCGGGTGCGGCTACGCTTGTGGTTTATGGCGTTCTGGTGAATCTAACGCAACTGGATTTCAGCCGCCTGATGGGACTCTACATCGTCCTCTTCTTCCTGACTGCGCAGGCAGTTGCGGTGCTGGTCTTTCGCGAAAGGCTCGACCACGGAGTGATCGCGGGCGGAAGCCTGGTTGTGCTCGGCGGAATCGTGATGACGGTGTTTCGCTAGAGGCCAGATTTCAAGGATGAAGTTCAAGAGCAGGACCCCTGCCCCCTATATTTCCCGGTAAAAATTTGAAAACAGAGAAGTTAGGGATGGTTTTCAAGGTTTCACAAGTTTGAAAGTCTCAAGATTGAAGTCCAAAATGCGTTTCCCCTCCTACTTCCAGAATAGCAATTTTGAGAGCCGATCCCCTCACTTGAGGAGAAACTCTATCTGGTTTGTTTTCAGGTTGCTGGGGATAAATTTCGAGAATTCTTGCTTGACAATGACGCGGAAGGGAGCGTTTTCGGGGCAAGAAGTGCGGGAGGGAGCAAGGTTTCAAGGTTTCAAGGTTGAAGGTCAAGGGCAGGGTCAAGCCCGTTGCAGATTTGGAGGGCGCTGCATTCCCACAATCGCCAAAAGCAGGCGGTTGTGGGGCACCCGTCGGAGTAAGAAAGGTAAATTGCCGGCCGAAAAGCCTAGGGCCGCGCTTGCGATGGGGATAGTTGTAGGGGTCCTTCGCCGACGCTCAGGATGACACTTCTGGTGCATACTTCTCGGCTGGAAAGGCGCCCTTCAACTCGGGATACATCAACTCTGGTATTGCTCTAAAAGAAGCGTCGCGGTCATGTAAGTTGCCGCATTCCCACATTCGCCAAAAGATGGCGGATGTGGGAATGCGCTTCTACTCTGCTCCAAGTTCCCTGACAATGGCTACACTGGCGCTGGCACCGACACGATTGGCCCCGGCATCGACCATGGTCAGCAGATCGGAGGCGGTACGGATTCCACCAGCGGCCTTGACGCCAATCTTGTTGCCCACTACGCCGCGCATCAGCGAGACATCGGCGGCGGTGGCTCCGGCGGTGGAGAAGCCCGTGGATGTTTTCACGAAATCCACGTCAACGCCTGCCGCCAGTTGGCAGACCAGAATTTTTTCTTCCGTGGTCAGCAACGCGGTTTCAATGATGACCTTGAGCAACGCTCCGGAACGATGACAGAGGAGGGCGAGCGACTGCATCTCCATTTGCACCAGGTCGCGGTCCCCGCTCTTGAGGGCCCCAATATTGATGACCATGTCGAGCTCGTTCGCGCCAAGACGCAGCGAGTCGCTGGCTTCAGCCAGCTTGGAAGTGGAGGTTGTTGCGCCAAGCGGAAAACCGATGACGGTGCCGACTACTACGTCCGTCCCGCGCAGCTCCGCCTTGCACTGCGCAATGTTTGACGGGTGCACCATCACCGAATAGAAGCCGTATTCCATGGCCTCATGGCAGAGTTTCGCCACTTGCTCGCGAGTTCCTTCCGGTTTTAAGAGGGTGTGGTCAATGAGTTTTGCCGCCAGACGCCAATCCTTGCGAATGGCTTCCGCGGAGGGAAATAAACTGATCGTGTGCGACATCCCAGTTACCTGCTTCGACCGCGTCGCGGCCTTCCATCCAAAGTATATGACTTCCTTAAGTGCATGACCAAGAAAAACCCCGGCAACTACGGAACGACACAAATATCCGAGAGGTTCCGATAACGTTCGGCATAGTCCATTCCATATCCAACAACGAATTCGTCCGGAATTTCAAATCCCACATAGTCGGCTTGGATGGGCTGCTGGCGGCGGCACTTTTTGTCGAGCAGAGTTGCAATTCTGAAAGTCTTGGGATGATGCGTCAAGACCATCTGTTTCAGGAAGGACATGGTTAAACCTGTATCGAGGATGTCCTCGACCAGAATGACGTTCTTGCCTTCCATGGATTGATCGACATCCTTGTTCAATTTGACTGCGCCGCTGTTCTGCTTCTGTGTTCCGTAGCTGGAGACGGCGATGAAGTCGAAGGTGGAATCCAGATCGATCTGTCGCGAAAGATCGCTTAGGAATATCGCCGCGCCCTTAAGTACGCCAACAAGGAGGACCGGCTCTCCGGCAAAATCCTTCGTAATCTGTTTGCCCAATTCGGCAACGCGGGCTGCGATCTGTTCACGCGAGAAAAGTACTTTTAATTCCGACACTATGAATTGCTCCAGTCATAGTTGTTTATGGCAGCAAGGGAAAGGGGATAGTAAAAGGTATCGGCAAAAGATGCAAGCAAAGTCCGCGAATCCTTGCCCTGAGAGTAATGAAGTAGCGACCGAAATGTCATTTCGCGATATGATCTGTAGGTTCCATTTACATGCTGCCACGGGGCCACGTTCGCCCCAGGAGGACCCATGCGCCAGCGTAGCGCGGGAATGCTGTCGATTTTCTTTCTTACCGTTCTAGCTATCGGTGCCCCAGGGTCACAGATCCAGGTGTTCAAGAACGCGCCGGCACGGCCAGCGACTGCGGCTCAGCAGATCGCGAAAGAACAATCCGAAATCCATGTATCTGAATCTCCGGAGGGGCGCACGGAAAAGGCTCTCAATGAGGCGCGAGGCAACGTTGGGGCGCTCTACGCCCTGCTGAAGGAGATGCCGAAGGGCGGGGATCTGCACAATCACATTACCGGCGCGGTTTATGCCGAGAGTTTGATCCAGTTTGCGGCCGATTCCGGGCTGTGCATTGATCGCCAATCACTCGCGCTGACAGAGCCACCTTGCCCGCCTAACCAGCCTGAAGCGCGCCAGGCGCTGAGCGATCCAGAACTTTACCGAGACGCAATTAACGCGTGGTCGATGCGCAACATCAAGCCATGGGACAACGGACACGATCATTTTTTCAGCACATTCGCCAAGTTTAGTCCCGCCACAGAAGAACATCTGCCGCAGATTCTCGCCGAGGTGACCCAGCGGGCCGCCGACGGAAACGTGCAGTACATGGAATTAATGCTCTCTCCAGATCACGGACGAGCCGCGGCATTGGGCGCGAAACTCGGCTACAAACCCGATTTTGCCTTGATGCGGCAGGAGCTTCTGGCCGCGGATCTCGGCAAAATTGTGGCGGAGGCCAGCAAGACCCTGGACGCCATGGAGCAAGGCAAGAACCGGCAACTCAAATGCGCGGGCGACCCCGAGGAACATGCCGCAGCCTGCCTGGTACACGTCCGTTATATCTACAGCGTATCGCGCGACGCGAAACCGGCACAGGTCTTCGCCCAGATACTGATGGGCTTTGAGTTAGCCAGCCACGATCCGCGGGTGGTTTCCCTGAACCTGGTGCAGCCCGAAGACTGGTACACGTCGATGCACGACTTCCGCCTTCACATGCAGATGGTTGGCTATCTTAAGAGCTTGTATCCAAACGTGCATGTCACTCTGCACGCCGGAGAACTGGCTCCCGGGATTGTTCCACCCGAAGGTCTGCGGGCTCATATTCGCGAGTCCATCGAGGTGGGTAAAGCTGAGCGAATTGGCCATGGCGTGGACGTGATGTACGAAGATAATTCGCACGAATTGCTCACCGAGATGGCGCGGCGGAACGTGATGGTCGAGATCTGTCTCACGTCCAACGACGCGATTCTCGGCATCCGGGGACGACATCATCCCCTGGCAATGTACTTGAAGGCGGGGGTTCCCGTAGCGCTGGCAACTGACGACGAGGGTGTTTCGCGCTCCGATATGACGCGAGAATATGAGCGCGGCGTCCTGGACCAGGGCCTTGACTACATATTGCTGAAGAAGATGGCGCGGACTAGTCTTGAGCACTCTTTTCTACCAGGCGCCAGCCTCTGGAGCGATGTTCGTAAACCAACAGTCGTACGCGAGTGTACTGGTGACAGGCCGGCGAGTGTTCCGGGGCCGAGCTGTATGAAGTTTCTTAACTCCAGCGAAAAAGCTCGCGAACAGTGGCGTCTTGAACATCGCTTCGTCGACTTCGAGAACAAGTTTTAGACCGGACCCAAGTAATGCGTGCCAGACGGTTGGCCGAGCCTCCATAACTCATTGAACGCAAATGGCTTAGAGCGAGCGGAGAATGGCCGCGGCGTGCTACAATGTAATGTGCTTCTCGGTGCCGAATTTCCCACAATGTAAAAAGTTGGCGCTAGCTGTAGAGATAGGCTGCGGTCCGTTGGGAAATTCTGTTTGGCGCGAGATATGTTGCTGAAGGTGACGGTTTCGTTCCCATCTTAGCCGCGCAAAGGCGCGCGTCGGTTGGGACACCCACAGGAGCAAAGGCAAGGTCAACGACCCACTCAAGCCAAGAGAAGGCTTGAATGGCCACCCGAACCAAAGAAGGTATTTAGAACTACATGGCAGACGACACAAATAATCCAAAGCTTCCGCTGGAAGGCGGTGGCGGTCCTCCCTCGAATGTGCAGCCGATCAACATTGAAGAGGAGATGCGGCGCTCGTATCTCGACTATTCGATGTCGGTCATCATAGGCCGGGCGCTGCCCGATATCCGCGACGGATTGAAGCCGGTACACCGGCGCATTCTGTATGCGATGCACGACATGGGGCTACTGCACAGCCGCAAGACGGTGAAGTGCGCCAAGATCGTGGGCGAAGTGCTGGGCAAATATCATCCGCACGGCGACTCATCCGTCTACGACGCTACGGTACGCATGGCGCAGGATTTTTCTCTGCGCTACCCGCTGGTGGATGGGCAGGGAAATTTTGGTTCGGTGGACGGCGATCCCCCGGCGGCCTATCGATACACGGAAGCGCGGTTGACGGCGATTGCGGCTGAGTTGCTGGCCGATATCGACAAGGACACGGTGGATTTCACCGCGAACTTCGACGACTCAACGGTGGAGCCTACGGTGCTGCCAACGCGAATTCCGACGCTGCTAATCAACGGCTCGAACGGGATTGCCGTGGGTATGGCGACCAACATTCCTCCGCACAATTTGACCGAGATCATTAAGGCAACGATTCTGCTGGTGGAGAAGCCGAAGACGCAGTTGGAGCGCATTCTGGAGATTGTGCAGGGGCCGGACTTCCCGACGGCAGGGTTTATCCACGGGCGCAAGGGGCTTTACGAGGCGTATAGGACGGGTCGCGGACGCTTCCTGATGCGGGCCAAGGTCGCCATCGAGCACATGACGAAGGAGAAGGACGCAATCATCGTCACGGAGATTCCGTACCAGGTGAACAAGGCGCGCATGATCGAGCGCATTGCCGATCTGGTGAACGAAAAGACGATTGAAGAAATCAGCGACATTCGAGATGAAAGCGACCGCGATGGAATGCGCATCGTGATCGAGTTGAAGCGCGGATCGCAGCCTGAGATCGTACTGAACCAGCTCTACAAGCACACACAGATGCAAGAGAGCTTCAGCATGATCTTTTTGGCCGTGGTGAACAACCAACCGCGCGAGATGGGACTGGTGCAGGCGATCCAGTACTTCATCGACCACCGTGTGGATGTGATTCGCAGGCGCACGGCGTTCCTGCTGCAGAAGGCGAAGGATCGCGCGCACATTCTGGAGGGCTACCAGAAAGCTCTGGACTACCTGGACCATGTGATTGCGATTATTCGCGCCAGCCAGAACCGGTCGGAAGCTCGCGATAACCTGGTGGCTTATTTTGCCGGGAAGAAGATCACGATCAACTTGACGGGACGTTTCCCGGAAGCAGATCCGGAAAATCCGTTCAGCACGAAGCAGGCAGACGCCATTCTGGAATTGCAACTGCACCGGCTGACGCGGCTTTCGATCGACGAAATCGTAAACGAGTTGAACGAACAACGGGAACGGATTGCGGAGTACGAATCGATTCTAAATTCAGAGCAGAAGCTGCGCTCGGTAATTGTGAGCGAACTGAAGCAGATTCTTGAAGTCTATGGCGGTGAGAAGCGCGACCCGCGCCGCACGATCATTCAGGACGAAGCGAAAGAGTTACAACTGGAAGACCTGATTGCCGACGAGCAGGTAGCCGTAACGGTGAGTCACGCGGGATATCTGAAGCGCACCAACGTCTCGATCTACCGGCAGCAGCGGCGCGGTGGCACGGGGCGCAAGGGCATGAGCACACGCGAAGAAGATTTCGTGGAGCACATGATCGCGGCGACCACGCACAACTACATCCTGATCTTTACGAACACGGGACGGGTGTACTGGCTGAAGGTCTATGAGATTCCCGATGTGAGCGCGGCAGGCAAGGGCAAGCACATCGGCAACCTGGTGAGTTTGCAACCGGGCGAGACGGTACGGGCGTTCTTGTGTGTGCAAGACCTGGAGGAGGAGGGCAAATTCATCTTCTTTGCGACGCGCAAAGGCACGGTGAAGAAGACTCCGCTGAAGGATTTCTGCAACGTGATGTCGCGCGGGATTATCGCCATCGGAATCGACAAGGACGACGAGTTGGTTTCAGCACAGGTAACGGATGGGCAGCAATACATTCTGCTGGCAACGCACCTGGGTATGGCAGTTCGCTTCGACGAGCAGGACGTGCGCTCGATGGGGCGTCCTGCGTATGGAGTGCGCGGCATGAACCTTGCGGAGAAAGATCACATTGTCGGGATGGTGGTGACTCCGAAGAGCGCAACACCGGGAGCCGAGCATAAGACGCGCAGGAAGAATCGCTCGGATGAGAGCGGCGAGTTGATGCCGAACCTGATCCTGACGATCTCAGAGAACGGCTACGGCAAGCGGACTCCGGTGGACGACTACCGGTTGACCGGTCGCGGGGCCAAGGGCGTGATCAACCTGAAGACCACGGCGAAAAACGGCAAGGTGGTGGCGGTTCTGCTGGTGAGCGAAGACAGCCAGGCAATGCTGATCAGCCAGTTCGGCAAGATCATTCGTCTGGGCACGGATAAAATTCGCGAGACAGGGAGAGCAGCGCAGGGAGTGAAGCTGCTGCAGATGGAAGGCGACGACCGCGTAGCGGCAGCCGTGGCACTTCCGAAGGAAGAGGCAAATGGCGATGGCGATGAGCCTAGCCTGCCGATGGAATAGCACGGCTGCACGAGGAATGCACAGGGGAGCGCCGAGGCGCTCCTTTGTTGCGTTTGTATATCACAAAGCAGTGTCACGCGATGTTGGGTTGAAGAACAAAGAGCAAGTCCTACCACGAAAAGCAACATCACAAGGTGGGGAGCCGTTGAGAATCCCACATCTGCCGCCGGCGGCAGATGTGGGGCACCAGCATTCCCCGTGGCTCGGACCGCGGAACGCAGGCAAGTTCCATTGCCTGCTCAGGTTTGATACTATTTTCGGCACTTTGGGAGGAGGTTCGCGATGCGAAGGATTCTGGTGGTGCTGTTGATGATGGTGGCCGTGGCAGCGGCGGAAGAACACCGGGCGGTGAAGGAGACTCCGGCGTGGAAGAGTTTGCAGACGCTAGTGGGCAAGTGGGATGGGACGGTGAAGGAAGGCGAGAAGACCATATCAGGTCATCTGGAGGTGCGGATGACGGGCGGGGGCTCGGCCCTGATGCACTGGATGGACCAGGGAGGCCCGTATGAAATGATAACGATGTTTCATCCTGATATGGATGAGCTGCTGGCCACGCACTACTGCGCGGCTCACAATCAGCCTCGGATGAAGCTGGTGTCAGCGACTCCGGCGCGGCTGGTGTTTGAGTTCAAGGATGGCACTAACATTGGGCCGCACGATGGACATATGGTTGCCGTGGCTATCGATTTGATCGACGCGAATCACCACGACGAAGAGTGGAGCTACGAGCAGGAAGGAAAGCGGAGTACATCGGTCTTCCACTATACGAGGGTGGTCGCAAACTAGACGAGATTCTCAGAAGTTGTGCCGCCGGACGCGGGGAAAAAACAAAGAAGCAATTGCAACTGCAGAAACAACACCATTGCAGAGGTTGCATTCCCACATTCGCCAAAAGAAGGCGGATGTGGGCCACCTGAGCAATGTCCTGCATTTCATTACAGCCCATTTTGTTATGAAAGCGCTATGGTTCTCCAGAGTGTGTCGCTTACAATTGTTATGTGCTCACACTACAACAAGCTCTATTGCTATTTGGGGTCGCCGTGGTAAGCGGCGCAATGAACGCAGTGGCAGGAGGCGGTAGTTTCCTGAGTTTTCCGATGCTGCTCTTTTTAGGCGTCCCGCCGATTCAAGCGAACGCTACGAACACGGTTGCACTATGGCCGGGGCAATTGGGTGGCATCGGGGGCTATCGCAACGAACTGCGAGGGCCGGAAGCACGGCGTGTATTGTTTCCGCTGCTTGCAACCGGAGCCGTCGGAGGTCTGCTGGGAGCGGTCACCCTGCTGGTTACTCCGCAGCAGACGTTTCTGTACTTGATCCCCTGGTTGCTGCTCATCGCAACGCTATTGTTTGCATTCAGCCGGAAGATCACCGCGGCCCTGAAGCCCAAAGGCGGCGATGCGGCGCTCACTACCAAGGGAGGAGCGGCGGCGCAGTTTTTTGTTGCTTTCTATATCGGTTACTTCGGTGCTGGAGCGGGCATTCTGATGATGGCCCTGCTAGCGCTACTGGGGCTGACGAATATTCACCGCATCAACGCGTACAAGTCGGTGCAGGCGGCAGTGTGCAATGGGATCGCGCTCATCACGTTCGCGAGCCACGGCGTTGTCTACTGGAAACATGCGGGCATCATGGTAATTGGAGCAACGATCGGCGGCTACTATGGGGCCTTTTTGTCGCAGAAGATGAAACAGGAACACGTGCGCTGGATCGTGATTGCGCTCGGCGCTGGGATGTCTATTTATTTCTTCCTACGGCTTAGACACTAGGGCATATGACCATCTCGATCACCTGGATGGGTTATGCGGCGGGCACCCTGACGACGCTTGCGTTTCTCCCACAGGTTCTGCATGTGTGGAAGCGAAAATCCGCCGACGATCTGCACCTTGGAACGCTGGTGAGTTTTACAGCCGGAGTGACGTTGTGGATGGTGTATGGAATCTTCGCGAAGCAGATGCCGGTGGTCGTGGCAAACGCGGTGACGCTAGGGCTGCAATGCGCCATTCTGTATCTGAAGGTGCGCTATTCCTGGGCGCGCAGGAGAGCCGCCAAGCCATAGGCGCACAGGTGGACTAAGGGAAGCTACGTTTTCTTGTTTATTGCAGTTCTTGAATTGCGCAACGCACGCGATTTCTGTTTAATGCTGGAACCAGCTTTGCGGGGATAGTTCAGCGTGAGAAATTCCCAGATGCCTCCAGAGATGCCCGTCAACAAACCTCCAACACTGCAGTACTTCATCCTCGTCTTGCTATTTCTGGCCACGGCGGCCTATCAAACGAAGCACATTCTGTTCATTGCAGAGTATCTGTCAGGGCGGGTTGTGGCGGTCACCGCGCCGGGCTCGATGCAGAATTCAAAACCGATTGTCTCTTCGGTAGCGAAAGAGGCGGAGAAGGCCGGAGTTCGCGTTGGCGACACGCTGCTGGAGGTAAACGGGAGGCCTTACCGTGGAGTGGCGGATGTAGTTCGCGCCATCGAGTACGCCCACGGTGGAGATATTTTACGCGTCACGGTGCAGCACGAAGACGGGGCGCGGCGGGAGACCGTGCTGATTCCGCTGATGGCTCGCAGACGCGATCCCAGCGATCATTGGCTGTTCGCCATCACACTGCATGTACTGCTGCCGCTGTTGTGCGCGGCCCTGGGCTTCTGGGTGGCGGCCTTGCGTCCGCGGGAGAGAATGGCCTGGATTCTGTTGGCGCTGCTGTTGGGATTCAGCCAGATATTCGGGATCACAATGGAAAACTCCGATGGCACTCTTGCGAGCAATCTTGCGCTGGGCTACAAGGGCTTATTCAGTTCGACGTGGGTACTGTGGCTGTTCTTGCTGGGGGTTTATTTTCCCGAGCCGCTTGAGTTCGAGCGACGTCATCTCTGGATGAAATGGATAGTGATCGTGCCGCTGGGAACGATTGCGGCATTCGCTCTGACTTATCTAGGATTGGCGACACAAAGCTATGCGGCGGCGGCGCGAGTGGATACGGCGCTTCCTGGTTGGTTATTGCACTTGATTGAGCCGGTTGGCGGCATATTGATGCTGACTGCGATTGGTGCATTTTTTGTTTCGATCATCGCAAAATATTTTGTAGCTTCCACACCGGATGCGAAGCGGCGTTTGCGTTTGTTGTATTGGGGAATGTTCCTGGCGGTGATGCCTACGCTGGCGCTGGTAATTGCAAGCATTGTGCTGAAGAAGGGGCTGGACGAGTTTCCGAAATGGGTAGAACTGCCAGCGCTGGCTCTAACGCTGTTGTTTCCGATCACGCTGGCCTACAGCATTGTGGTTTATCGGGCGATGGATATTCGCGTAGTGCTGCGGCAGGGGTTGCAGTACACGTTGGCGCGAAGGGGAATCGCAGTGCTGCAGGGGCTTCTAACGGCAGCGCTAGTGCTGACGATTGCGATGCTGGCGCAGTCACGGGCCACGGCGCTGCCACAGACTCTACTTATTGTCTCGGCGGGGATCGTAGCGATTTTTCTGCTGGGGCGCGGAGCTGTGCGACTGGCAAAGTGGATCGACCGGCGGTTCTTCCGCGACTCCTACAACGCAGAGCAATTACTGATGGAGCTGAGCGAACAGGTGCGGACGATCGTTGAGATGTATCCGCTACTGGAGACGGTATCGCGCCGAATCGCGGAATCTCTACATGTTCCGATGGTGGCAGTGCTGCTACAGGGAGAGCATCCGTACCGGTTGGCGTATGCGCTGGGATATGAAGCTACGCCGGAAATTGAGTTAGCCGAAAGCTCAGGGATCGTGCAGCAACTGCGGGAGCTGAAGCAACCGACGCGGATTTACCTGAATGACCCGAATAACTGGGTGAATCGTGTACCGGAAATTGGCAATGAGGAGCGCGGCACGCTGGCAAAGCTGCAATCGGAATTGTTAATTCCACTGCTGGCGATGGGGCGGTTGCTTGGCTTTATAAGCCTAAGCCAGAAACGTTCGGAGGAGCCATATTCAGGTACGGATCTTCGCCTGCTGGGATCGGTGGCGGCGCAGACAGGCTTGGCGCTGGAAAATGTGCGGTTGACCTCGGCGGTGGCGGAAGAAGCAGCGCAGCGCGAAGCGATGAAACGCGAGGTGGAGATTGCGCGTGAGGTGCAGGAGAGGCTGTTTCCGCAAAATCTTCCAGCGGTGCCGGGATTGGATTATTGCGGAGTGTGCCGTCCGGCGCGAGGAGTGGGCGGGGACTATTACGACTTTCTGCCGCTGCCGGGAGGGCAGCTTGGAGTGGCCGTGGGGGATGTTTCCGGCAAAGGAATCTCAGCGGCGCTAATGATGGCGAGCCTGCAGGCTTCACTGCGTGGGCAAACCATGAGGGGTCCGGAAGATATGGCTGCGCTAGTGGGACGGGTGAACCAGTTGGTGTATGAAGTGTCATCGCCGGAGCGCTACGCGACATTTTTCTTTGCGCAATACGACGCGGAGAACAAAGTGTTGACGTATGTGAATGCCGGGCATAATCCTCCGATGGTTTTGAGCAAATACGGGATCGTGCAGCGTTTGGAAGTTGGCGGAACCGTGGTCGGTTTGCTACCCCAGGTCAGCTATAGTCAGGACTCAGTGCGCTTGCAAGCAGGCGACGTGCTGGTGGCATTTACGGATGGAATCAGCGAGGCGATGAACGGGGCGGATGAAGAGTGGGGCGAGGAGAGCTTGTTGGCAACGCTGAAAGAGTGCAATGGCAAAAGCGCGGCAGAGACAGTGGCATGTATCATGGCCGCCGCCGATCGCTTTACGGCTGGAGCCAGACAATATGATGATATGACCGTGGTGGTGATGAAGGTAGTTTGACCAGTTTCTGCGGGTGGGTTAGCGTTGGAGAGCCCTAAGAGGCAGATGCTTACCAGTAATCGGCGCGGCTCTCTACTCATACCGACCTCCCGAGTGGTTCCTTCACCGCAGCTCTGGCCAGACACTATTGAACGGCTGGAGAAAATGGGAGACAAAATCAAGCGCGCCGCTTCATAAGGCGATGCCGAGTGCGTTATGACCGACTGGAATATCGGCGAGCACCTCGGCGCAAGCGCCGTAGGTTCGTAAAGGAAGAGCAAACGAATGTTGAAGGCGATCTCGACACATATGCATTTACGAGAGCGGCTCCATGCTGGAATCCTGGAGAGACTGGCCGGAGGCGGAGTCGCGGGAATTGAAATTTTTGCCATGCGCGGGCACTTTGATTACGGTAGCGCACAACACGCGCGCGAGCTCGCGTCCTGGTTTGGCTCACATGAGGGCGTTACGCTGCAGTCGATGCACGCGCCGATGTTTGCATCCGGCCAGTGGGGACACATCGATTCTCCGGAACTCAACATTGCTGGACGAGATCGCAAAGAGCGAATCGAGGCGATGGACGAGATCAAGCGCGCCATTGAAGTTGCCGAAGTGCTTCCATTTCGTTTTCTTGTGCTGCACGTAGGGACTCACGGAGAGCGTTTTGACGAGCACAAATTTGAAGGCGCCATGAGTTCCATTGAACACTTGCACGCCTTTGCCAAGCCGCTGGGCGTGGGCCTGCTGCTGGAGAATATACCCAACGAACTCACCGCTCCGGAGAAATTGGTGGAGTTGATCCATACCCTGCATTTCGACGATATCGGAGTCTGCCTCGATCTTGGGCACGCACATATCGATGCAGGAGTAGAAGCGGCAATTGAGACTCTGAAACCGCTCATTCGTTCGGTTCATGTGCATGATAACCAAGGCATGAAAGACGAGCATCTTTGGCCGGGCGCGGGAACCATCGACTGGAAGCAGGCGATGGAACTGCTGGCGGCCGCTCCGCAGGTTCCGGCACTGGTGCTGGAGGTTGCAGGAGATCCCGAGGGCAATCCAGAGTATGGAAAAACGGTTCCGGCCAAGATGCTGGCAAGCTGGAAGATGCTTGGGGCTTGAGTATTAGGCAGGATATGTGATGAGCTAAGGAAAGCCCTTGGAGCACGTATCTTCAGAGTATGAGAGCATTGGTGGGCAGCCCATAAACCCGGTCGGCAGGCAGCGCTCCGGCGATTTTCACGAGAGATTCGTACAGCAAGCCAGGTTGGGAAGAGTCCGCGCAGTGTCGCGGAAGATTATTTCAAGGATGGAACTATGGCAGAAGCAAACGGGGGCAACAGCTCCCAGAGTTGGACGAGCACCCAAGCATACATCATGGCAGCTCTCTGTCTGCTGGTGGGCTGCGCGGTTGGTTACTTGATGCGCGGGTCGATGGGTGGCGGCAGCGCTCCCGCACCGGCGGCTGCAGCCGCGACGGAACAGCAACAGGGCATGCCGCCCGCCGGCATGGGCGGGGGAATGGGACAGCAGATGCCCTCCCCTGCGCAGATGAAGGCGATGGCGGACAAACAGGCAGCGCCGCTGCTGGAGCAGCTTAAGGCAAAGCCTAACGACCCAACCCTGAATGCGCAAGCTGGCAACGTCTATTACGACGCGCAGATATTCCCAATTGCAATCGATTATTACCAGAAGGCTCTCGCGGTTGATCCAAAGAACTCGATGGTACGCACGGACTTGGCGACAGCGTTGTTCTATAGCAGCGACTTCGATCACTCGATTGCCGAATTCGATCGCGCACTGAAGGATGACCCCAAGAACGGCAATGCATTGTTCAATCGCGGGATCGCAAAATGGCAGGGGAAGATGGACGTGAATGGCGCCCTCAAGGATTGGGAGACGCTGCTGAAACAGAATCCCAACTACGAGCAAGCCGATAAGGTTCGGATGTATATGGCGCAGGCCAAGAAGCATGCCAACATCAAGCCCGGCCAGAAGACCGACAAACCAGCGATGTAAGGCTGCCGGCTGTGACCGGCAACGAGTTGTGGCAGAGAGTAAAAGCAACGGCAGAAACCAACCATTGCAGGGGTGGAGGGAATTGCTTCCCAGGTTAACGCCGCAAAGACAGCGGCGCGAACCTGGGGCACCCGGCATCTCTGTATATTTCCATTTTTGAAAGCCGACGTCGGGCGATGATTCGCTTCGGGAACGTCGATTATGGAATCGCTCTAAATGCAGAACTTTACGGTCGCTGATCTGGTGCAGACCACGGTAGCGACGTTTGCTTTTGCACTATTTCTTCTTCCCTCCGGATATCTTCTAGGCATGGCCAGCAATGCGCTCTGCATGCGTGGCCGTTCAGGGGCAGAGAAGATACTGTTCAGCTTTGCGTTTTCCATCGCTGCGACTCCCATCCTGGCCGTTCTGTTGACTAGGGCTTTTTCCTACAAAGTAACGATCACGATATTTCTATTGCTTGCGGCGGTCGCGGTTGCGGTTGTCTGGAGACAGCTTCCATCGCAAGGACGATGGATCTCCGGCATTCGGCGCAGCACCTGGATACTGCTGGTTATGCTGGCGGCCTGGTTTCTGGTAGTGCAAGCGTCGCTGGCGGATCTGCAGGTTGGACATCGTCTTTACGTTAGCTATGTAGCCTTTGATCACTCGGTGCGCGTGCCATTTGTAGAGGCTGCGGCGCGAAGCGGAGTGCCTCCGCTGAATCCCTTTTACGGCTTGGGGAAGATTCCGGTTCTCAGGTATTACTACTACTGGTATGTGGTTTGCGCATTGCCCATGCGGTTGTTTGGCTTGAGTGCCAAGGTATGCCTCGATGCAAGCGTCTTCTGGAGCGGGCTTGGGCTGGCTTCGACGATTCCTCTTTTTCTCAAGTACGTTCTCGATGAGCGGGAGCATCTTCGGGCGAAATCGGTGATTGGGATTGCGCTGCTTGGGGTAACCGGCCTAGATCTACTCCCGTATGCCGCAATCGTCATCAGCAGCCGTGCCTGGTTTGCGGACATGGAATGGTGGGATCCGAATCAGGTTACATCCTGGATGGGATCGCTGCTATGGGTGCCGCACCACGTAGCTTCGCTCACGGCATGCATGTCGGGCCTCCTTGTCTTGTCGGCGATTGACGAAGAAAGCTCGCTTCGCCAGCGAGCATGGGCAGCGGCGTTATCGGCACTGGCGTTTGCAAGCGCTGCAGGCCTGTCGGTTTACGTGACCTTTACCTTCGCCGTGTTTGTAACGCTCTGGGCGCTCGGTGTACTCGCTCACAGGCAATTCAGGACCGTCGCCACGTACGCTGCAAGCGGCGCATTCTCGCTGGCGTTGTCATGGCCGTTCGTTGCGGACTTGCTCTCAAAGCACGTTGACGGGGGCATTAGGCTTGAAGGAAATGGCGACCGGTTTGCCTTCTTCGCGTTGCGCGAAGCCTCGGATATCGTTGATTTTCTTAGCGACCTCGGCATTCATAACTCCTGGCTGCAACATTTGGCGACCTTGCCGGTCCTTCTGCTGATGTACGCGCTCGAATTCGGATTCTTTGCCCTGATTTTGGTTTTGGAACTCCGCCAGTGGAGGAACGGACGCAAACTCGAAGGCAAGCGGCGAATGCCGTGGGCGATGTTTGCCGTGTGCATGGCACTGATGAGCGTTCTGAAGTCGAGCGCGACGAATGTAAATGACCTTGGAATCAGAGGCATGCTGGTAGGACAGTTCGTCCTGCTCATTTTCTCCGCGCCGATTGTTTATGCCGTATTCTTCCAGGGCTCTACCGCGGTACCGGCAGGGCTTGGCGGGCGGTGGGTTCGATGTTCATTGTTTTGTACGTTGGCGGTTGGAGTGGCGGGAACTGCCTTCCAGTTAGTGGCGCTGCGTGCATACGCTCCACTGGCAGACGCGGGAATATTGGGACGATGCGAACGGTTTCTAGGTTCTCCGGGATTTGGAGAACGCACTTACTGGATGCGCAAGGGCTTCAGCGTGCTCGACCGGGTGACTCCAACGATGGCATTCGTGCAATACAATCCGGTCAGAGATGAGGCCCTGATCGCTCATCTGTATTCAACGCGTCAGGCTGTGATGGGAGACTCCTCTTGTGGCAGCGCCTTTGGCGGAGACATTGCGGCGTGCAGAAAAGCGTTTCCCCGCTTCGATCCGGTGTTCAACGCTCCTGATTCCCGGAACCTAAAGCTGGACGAATTCTGTGAGGAGTTTCACATTGCCGTGCTGGTGGCGACCGACGCAGACCCTGTGTGGCGAGACCGCAAGAGCTGGGTGTGGATGAGGCCCAGCCTGCTGAGCGAGAACCCTTCGATGCGCGCGATTGCTTGCGGCGGAGCGTTGACGACGGTCGTGCGGCAGAGGCGCTAGAACTGGTTGCATAAATGCAACTCGAGTAGCAGAAGAACATGCCTCCGGGGCTAAACCCAGATTTTATGCGGCTCTTACGGCACGGCTGAAGCCGTGCCCTTCCAAGACCTTGTTTATGCAACCAGTTCTAGACTTCAGGATTGAGGTGCCCTGCGGGTCCACCTTGCCTCAAGAGCGGCGGCGCAAGTGGTGTACCTGGCATCGTGGAGCGCCAAATATTTTGGCCCTGCCTGTGACCGATATCACAGCAGAAGGTGAATAGCTACGCCTAGTCTCGCTGTTGCATTCGTCAACAAAAGACGAAGCCAGGCACGAACGTGGCGGCCGAAGTGTGCGTGGGGCGGAAATGCGTGGCGGAGAGCCACGGGCATGGGGTGGGGGATTTGACGTTGGTGGCTGCGGAAGATTGCACAACGCCGACACGGGGCTTCGGCATCGAAGTAGAGACTGTTCCGTATCCAAGCAGAGCAAGGCCCATGTTTTGTGCATCTTACGATTGGATATCGTAGATATTGCGCAGGTTGCAAGCTGTGGCTTGAAAATTGCATATATCAGTTCGTGAGGTGTAAGTGAATCGCGGTCTGTCTACCCTTTTAATGTTCGTCGCGTTGGTTGCCGGGAATGGCCTGGCGGCCAACCATCCCGTCCCTCTAACGGCTGACATGGACTCGGCTAAGTGCGCCGAATGTCACGAGAACAAGACTAAAGGTAAATCGGTTCATACGGCCATTGCGATGGGCTGCACCAGTTGTCACGAGATTCGCGTTTCCAAGGATGTTACCCGGATCAAGCTGACCAAGAGTACCCCCGCCGCGCTGTGCATTACCTGCCATGCGGACAAGAAAGCCGCAGACATCAAAGGCAAAGTTCATCCTCCAGCCGTGCGGGATTGCGTGAAGTGCCACGATCCGCACGCGTCAGAGAATAAGGATCAGCTTCTCAAGCCGGAGAGCGGCGACTCGAAGGATTCGAATCTCTGCTTGAGCTGCCACAACGTTGGGGTCAATGTGCCGAAGGAAGGCAGCCGCCATGCCGCGCTGGACATGGGGTGCGATACCTGCCACATCACGCACAAAACCGGCGAGCGCGGTAAACGCGAGTTCGATTTTCACCTGACAAAAGACGCACCTGCGCTGTGTATCGACTGCCACGATCCCAAGGACGCTGCGCTTGCCAAGGCTCACCAAGGGCAGCCGTTTGAGAAGGCCGATTGCCTGACTTGCCACGATCCACATCAGTCGTCGCAGAAGAAGTTGATGGCGAAATTCACCCATGCGCCGTTTGCGAGCGGGCAGTGCGATTCCTGTCACGCTGCCCAGAAAGACGGCAAGGTCGTTCTAACGCAATCGAGTTCCAAGACACTTTGCCTCTCCTGCCACTCAGACAAGGGCGAACAGATCGAGAAGGCCAAGGTGCAGCATCCGGGCGCGGCGGGCGACTGTACGGATTGTCATAATCCGCACGCTGGAAATTCGCCGGGCTTCCCCAAGCCGGACGCCGTGACCGTTTGCTTGAACTGCCATTCGGTGCAGGCAGAATTGATGAAGACGAAGGCTCATCTTCATCAGCCAGCGTTTGAACAGGGATGCGCGACCTGCCATGAGCCGCATGGCGGAGACAACCTTCATCTGCTGCGCGCCAAGGCTCCGAACGCATTGTGTCTCGAGTGCCATGGGCCGGATGCAAAGCCGGCGGCTCTTGAGAGCGAACACATGGTTACGATTTTCGATGGAAAGGTAAAGCTGCCCGAAAACTACTTTGCCAAGGTAGTGCGGCTTCCCTTGAAGTATGGCCTTGGGCATCCAGTGGATAAGCATCCGGTTTCCGATCAGATGGATCCGACGGACATTACAAAAGTGCGAGTTGCTCTCAATTGCCTGAGCTGTCACGATGCGCATGCATCGGCCAAGCCGGGGATGTTGGTGAACGACCAGGAAGACAACCTGGCGTTCTGTTCCAAGTGTCATAAAGATCTGACTAAGCGCTAAGCGGCGGGAGAACGGCAAAGATGCCTGACGTTCGGAACAATTCGAGTAGGAGACTCAAAGGGACGGCGGTATTTTTCGTGCTGCTGGCAGTTTTGCTGGCAGTGCCGGTATCCAGTTTCGGCGGGAAGAAGAAAAAGGATGCCCCAGCCGCGGCTCCGCCCCCACCCATCGTGGTCGACTACTCGCGATTTGTATGGCCGAATCCGCCGGCGATTGCCCGAGTAAAGTTTACGGCCTGGTTTGCAGGCGACAAGGTGGACGAGGAAACCACGGCCCAGAAGGCGGCAAAAGACAAGAAGAGCTGGATGGATCGCCTTGCGGGAACACGCCCGGACAATGAGAAGAAGATCAAGCCTCACTTCCAACTGCTGAACCCCTATGGAATGGGCGTGGACTCGAAAGGGCGTCTTTATGTAGCGGACGCCAAGGTCGGCGCGATCTTTGTCTTCAACACGGAGACGCGCGACACGGAACTGATTAAGAACGGCGTTACTGCGCATTTCGCGTTCATCATCGGGTTGGCCGTCGATGACAGCGATGATCGGGTGTTTGTGTCTGACCGCGATCTCCGCCATGTGCTGGTCATCAGTGCCGATCGCAAGGTTGAGGCTTCGATCAGCGAAGGGCTGGTAACTCCGGGCGAAGTTGCGGTGGATTCGGAGAACCGGCTGCTTTATGTGTCAGACGTGGCCACCGACCAGGTTATGGTCTATGACGCCGACACGTTCAAGCTGATTCGCAGAATAGGGACCGGCAATAAACAGCACACGCTGACGACTCCGGGAGACTTTGCCAGGCCAGGCGGAATGGCAGTAGACAAGGACGGGAATCTCTACGTCGCGGATACGATGAACAACCGGATCGAGATTTTCGACGCCGATGGGGGCTTCATTAAAGAGATTGGCAAGCATGGCGACGGTCCGGGCGATTTTGCGCGTCCCAAGGGCGTTGCGGTGGACTCAGACGGGCATATCTGGGTAGCGGATGGAATGCAGGACCGGGTACACGTGCTCAACTGGGACGGCCAGTTATTGACCTGGCTGGGCGGCAAGCATTCGCTGATCCCGGGAGATTTTTCAGGACTGGTTAACGTCATTATCGATAAAAAGAACCGGGTCTTCACTTCCGAGATTTATCCGGGACGGGTACAGCAATTCCGCTACATTACGGACGCCGAAGCTGAAACCGAGAAACGCAATCGCGAAAAAGCGCTCGAGGAGAAAGTAGCGCAGAGAAGAGGCTCGGCGGCGAGTGTTCCGGCGGAGACCGTGGCGCCGAAACAAGGCGAGCAGGATAAGCCGGAAGGAACGGCGGCGAAGTGAGCCGCATCGAGTTCGAACGACAGTGGGGATCAGCCACTTTGTGCGAAGGGGAATAACGGGCGCAGCCTGCTATCCAGCAGTTGATTCACTGAAGTTGCAGTACAAAATCAGGAGGTTTTACTTTCATGAAGAAGCTTTTCATTCTCGCTGTCATCGTCCTAGCCGTTACGGCAATGGGCATGGCGCAAAATTACTCTCCGACGACCGACGTCCTCGGAGCACACCAGAATAACGGCCGTGGCTGCGCGGGCTGCCACGCTCCTCACAGCGGTTCACGCGGCGCCGGCCAGGCTGGCACCAACGACTCCGGCACCTACGCTTTGTGGGGGCAGGATGTGGGACCGATTGCCGGCAAGACGCTTGCATTCGGCGACAACGGCAAATACGTTGAAGTTTTGCCTTCGACGATCACCTCCGGCACCATCGAAGTCGGCGGAATCCTGCTCTGCCTCTCTTGCCACGACGGCAACTATACCCAGACCAACATGATGGCGAAGTCGTCCTATGAACAGCGCCTCGGACTTCTGCCTGCCGCTTATGGCACGCAGCCGATTCCGACCCTGCTCGGCGCCGACGGCGCGGGCGCCAACGGCAATTACACCAACGATCACCCAGTGGGCGCGAATGCGACCATCAGTGTAGGCAGCGGCTTGGTCTCGACCAATGGCGTTCTGACCGTCACTGCGGGCAGTCAGTATGCACAGTTCGTTGCCAACTATGGCTGGCCGGCACTGGCTCCTGGAAAGTACAGCTCTCCGACTGGCATCAACTCTGCCAACAAGCCCTTCGTTGTTTGCACCACCTGCCACAACCAGCACGTGATGAACGTTTACGCGGCGAGTGCGAATTCCCCGATCGCTGGGGCCACCACCGGCTACTATCAGACGTTCTTCTTCGTGAACGGCCCCTACAACCCGACCGTCAACACCTTGACCACCGGTGGTGCCGCGTCTACGACCCAGTTCTGCCGCCAGTGCCACTTTGGCGAATCGAACGAAGCGAACAACGCAACAGGCATCAAGACCGTATTCTAAGAACCTGGCTAGAGACTGGAGGTAGAGAGGGACCCTCTCTGCCTCCTTTTCAAAAGTTGCAAAGAGCGAAAGAGGTTTCATGAAGTCCACGTTTTTCGCCAGTATCTTTCTCCTGGCAGTATCCGTTTCGATGTCCGCCCAAGTTGCTTCACACGCACCGGTCAAGTCACAGATGAGCATGGCACCACCTAATTCCGCGATGGCAGTGACGGGGAAAACGGTGGCGCGGGTGAATGGGGTTGCGTTGACGGACCAGGATCTGTTGCGGGAAATGCTGGCAATATTTCCCTATGCGCGTGTTCACAACGGGTTTCCTAAGAGCCAGGAGGCGGATATCCGCCGCGGCGCCCTGGACATGATCGTCTTTGAAGAATTGGTTTACCAGGAGGCGGAGCGCCGTCATATTGCCGTTTCCCCGGAGCGCATTGCGCACGGCGAGCGTGATTTTCGCAAGCAGTTTTCGTCGCCTGCGGAATTCCAGGCGTATCTGAAGGCGGAGGCCCACGGCAATATTCAGGTTCTGCGCGACCGGATTAAACGCGCTCTGATGATTGAGGCGGTGTTGAAGTCGGAGGTCGAAGCGAAGTCGGCGATTTCTTTCACGGAACTGAGAGCCTACTACGAGAAGAATCGCGCCAAGTTTACCCATGGCGAGACCTACAGCATTCAGACGATTTCGATTCTCCCGCCGCCCAATGCCAATCCCGAGCAGCAACGCGAGGCCCGAAAGCGCGCCGACGAGGCATTCCGGCTGGCAAAGGCTACGAAGACCTTTGAAGAATTCGGTCTGGTGGCGGAAAAAGTGTCAGACGACGATTATCGCGTGAAGATGGGCGATCACAAGACGGTGGAAGCTTCTCAATTGCCGCCGGAAGTAGTAGCAGCGCTGAAGAACGTGCAGGTTGGGCAAGTCACCAATCTGATCCAACTGGGGCAGAACTACAGCATTGTGAGGATGAATGCGCATTCGTTGGCCGGGGTAAAGCCGTTCGAGGAAGTCAAAATTGGGCTACGCGAGGAGCAGCAGAAGATTCGTTACGACGAACTTCGGCGTGCGCTGGCGCAGAAGCTAAGAAAGAACGCAAAGGTGGAGATGCTCTAGGCAGCAGAGAGCGCGTAAGGGGTTTCGAACTTTGTTAAAGCATCTCAAGAACGGTCTGAGAGTTTTGGCGGGGGTATCGCTGGCGGCGGTTGCCGCGATGGCCCAGATACAAGTCGGGTCAAACCTCCACTTAACCGCGAGCGGAAACCTCTCGGCTGGGTATTCGGCGAATTACGGAGACCAGTCGCCCTCGGCGCACGAATTCGATGTTGGCGGCGATGCCAGCGTGAACGGCTATTATTTTGCGCCCAGCTTCGTCTCATTCAACGTAATGCCTTATTACAACCAATCGCGCGCCAATTCAAATTATCAGTCGATCAGCGACAGCAGCGGGGTGAACAGCAGCGCGGACCTATTCACCGGCACGCATTTCCCAGGATCAATCGGGTACACAAAGAATTACAACAGCACCGGAAGCTACGGAATCGTGGGGACGCCGAACTTTACGACACATGGGAACGGGCAGGGGTACTCGATTGCATGGAGCGCATTAGAGCCCGGCTTGCCGACACTTTCCGTGACGTACATGGCGGGCAGTGGATCGAGTGACATCTACGGCACGAGCGCTCAGTCCAGTTCCAGCAATAACAATCTGAACTTGCGTTCAACATATACAGTAGCGGGCTTCAGGTTGAACGGATATTTCAATCATGGCAGCACGCATGGCAACATTCCGGTCTTTCTGTCTGGCGTGAGCGACGAAACTTCGAACTCCTCCTCGCATAGCGAGGGATTTGATCTGGGGCACTTGCTTCCGTGGAACGGGTCGTTTTCAGCAAGCTATCTGCGGTCGAGTTATAGCTCACACTATCTTGGGACAAACAGCAGTGGCAATACAACCGATACAGTGACGACAACTGCCTCGTTCAGACCGACGCTGCGACTCTCATTGTCAACGGGGATGACTTATTCAGACAACCTTGCAGGAAGCCTGAATCAGCAAATTACGGCCGCGGGTGGATCGCCGGTAACGATCACTCTGGGGGCTGACTCACATTCAATAAACGTAAACGGCGGACTGAGTTACGCAATTACGCGAGACCTTGGTTTCCAGGCGAATGTGAATCACGTTGACCAGTACTACAGTGGAAGCAACCAGGGCGCGACCTATTTGTCCGGAACGATGTATTACAATCGCAAGCTGTTTAATCTGTTCACGTTCTCCGTGACCGCGTTGGACAGCGCCACGGACACGGGCAACAGCGCGTTTGGGGTACAGGGCAACGTAACCGCTGGCAGAAAATTTGGGGCGTGGGAGACAAGCGGCACGTTCAGTTATGGGCAGAACGTGCAAACGCTGCTGGCGACCTACACGACTTCATACATGAGCTATAACGCCAGCCTGGGACGCCGCTTGACTCGGCGGTTGAGTTGGAACTCGGGTTTCAGCGGTAGTCACAGCGGGTTCTCGCAACAAGCGGGCACTAGCAGCCACAACGAAAGTTACTTCACGAGCCTCGGCTACCGCATGTATAACCTGAGTGGCGGCTATTCAACTTCAAACGGAGTGTCGGTGTTGACTGCGAACGGACTCTCGAGCGCGGGCATCACCGCAGTAATTTCGCCGCTAGACCAGGTTTCCTACAATGGCAGGAGCTATAACGTAGCGGCGAGCGCGACTCCAATTAAGAAGCTGGTACTTGGAGCCAGTTACGCCAATTCCCGAAGTGATACTTCAAGTTCCACGATTTCCTCTCTGAACCGAACTACTTCGTTAAATTCGCAGGCTCGCTACCAGTTCCGCAGGATGGGAATCATGGCGGGATACACTAAGTTCTGGCAGGGCATAAGCGCTTCGGGCGTTCCTGCGGCTGGCGTGTCGTCGTATTACGTGGGTATATCGAGATGGATCAACATCTTCTAAAGAAAAGTTCGCGGATGAGCAAGGGGCTGCTGGTTCAGTTGTTATGCGTCACTCTGCTTGTCGGCGGGGCCACCGCGATTGGGCGCGCGAAGAAGCCGGAGCCGCAGCCCACTCCTCCCGATTTGCTGATGGATGGCGGACGTAAACTGGCGTTCGAGCGCGTTTTTAGCAATGAGCGCGAAGTACAGATCAAGCGCGGGTTCTGGAAGAAGGTGTTGGATGTTGTGGCTGGGGAGCCGGACTATCGCTTCATGGTTCGGCCCTATGGCATAGCCGTTGATTCGCGTGGGCGCCTGATCGTAACCGATCCCGGGGCCGAGGGGATTCACATCTTCGATTTTGAGCAGCAGAAATATAAGTTCCTGCAACGCAAGGACAAGAACAAAGATTCGATGCTGGCTCCGCAATGCATAGCGGTTGACGCTCAGAATAATTTATATGTAACGGATTCCGAGTCGGGGAAGATCTTCATCTTCGACGCAAATGGGAAATATCTGCGTGCGCTAGGAAGCATCAAGGGCGGGGAAGGCTTTTTCAAGCGGCCAACCGGAATCGCCGTGGATTCGGCGAAACGACAGATCTATGTGACCGATACTCTGCGCAGCAAAGTATATGTTATGGACATGAAGGGCGAAGTTCTGAAGACCATTGGCGAGAATGGAACGGCTAACGGGCAGTTTAATTTTCCAACGGAACTGTTGCTGGATCAGGATGGACTGTCCGTGGTGGATGCGATGAATTTTCGGGTTCAGACCTTTGACCGCTCGGGAGTTTTTCAATCGGCAATAGGTAAGCTTGGGGAGGAGCCTGGGACGCTGTTCCGGCCCAAGGGAATAGGAAGAGACTCAGAAGACCACCTGTACGTCGTCGATGCCTTGCAAGCAACCGTCCAGGTTTTCGATCGCGAAGGGCAGCTCTTGTACTCCTTTGGCGGAAGCGGATCGGAGCTTGGCAGGTTTCAACTGCCCACCGGGGTGTCGATTGACAGGAATGATCGCGTTTATGTCGTGGATTCTTTCAACAGGCGAGTTCAGGTATTTCATTACACTGCGGCACCTAAGCAGGTCCAAGGGGTAAAACGGTGAAGATAAGAATCCTGGCAGCCTGCGTGTTGGCCGTATTGGTTCCGTGTGCGCTGGCGCAGACCACAGACGTACTGGGGATGCATAATCTCTCAGCCGGTAGCGGCTCCTCGGTTTATACGGTTGGCGGAAATCTGGGCTGCACGTTCTGCCACGCTCCTCATAGCAACCGCACGGCGGGTAATGGGTTATGGAACCAGCAGCTTTCCAAGCTGACGTACGCGCCTTATACCAGCAGCACTTATTTTGGCGTGTATAACCAAAAGGGGAACGTTCAGCCGCCGCTGGGTAAGTCGAGCAGTTTGTGTTTGAGTTGTCATGACGGTACGGTAGCTCCAGGACAGGGATCTGTCTACAGCCCTCGGATGAATAACACTACCTTGCTCAATAACAACATCCTTGGTCCGAGTTCAGACCGCTCCGACCTAACTGCATCCCATCCTTTCAGCCTAGTTCTTACCAATGGGCACGTGAATGACACGCCCGATCTTGCAGCGTCGCTGGTGGCAAGTCAGAGGACGGCAGACCCTTTGCATAAGGTCAGGCTGATTGCAGGAAATGTTGAGTGTACGAGTTGTCATAACCCGCACGTACAGAACATCGACCTTAAGTCACAGAATTTTCTAGTGCGCGACAGCTCCAGCGGGCAGATGTGTCTTGCCTGTCATGACCCGAACCGGACGGTAACCGGAAGCGTGAATCAGTTGGCGGGCTGGAACAGCAGTACGCATGCGACCGTAGTGAACCCGATCATGACTTCGGCAAGTCTGGGTGGCTACGATACGGTTGCAACCACGGCGTGTTTATCCTGCCATGTGCCACATCGGGCCGGGGGATCCGCGAGAATATTACGCACCGCAGTTCCGGCGCTGCCCGGCATTGACGCGGTGGCCGATCCAACTACGCAACCTTGCTACACCTGCCATGCGGGTGGATCAAACCTGAAGGTAGCGGCCCCGAACATTTACGCCGAAATCTCCAAGGTATCGGGACATCCTTATCCCAGCGGTTCGTATCTGCACGATGCGACGGAGTCGGTGGTACCGAAGCAGGCGTTGTTGAATAACAACCGGCACGCTACATGCGTGGACTGCCATAACCCACATGACGCTAACGCAGTGGGCGCGGTCTTTCCCGCAGCGCCCGGGATACGTGTCTCGCAGGCGGGAGTTGTGGGTATCAGCGCTTCGGATGGAGTCACGGTTCTAACTCCTGCGGTGAATCAATTTGAAAACTGTCTTCGTTGCCACGGGACCAGCGTCAATAAGCAAATTTTGCCGAGGTATGGCTACCTGCCCAACCGGATCGTTTCCGCCGCAGATCCCCTGAACGTGATTCCGCAATTCAGCGCACAGGCGGTATCCAGTCACCCGGTAACGCATAGCCGGAGCAGTGTTTTTACGCAGACGAGTTTGCGTCCGTACATGATGAAAATGGATGGTACGACGCCTTCCAGCCGGGCAATCGTCGCGAGCTCCAGCATTCTCTGTACCGACTGCCATAACAGTGACGACAACCGCGAGTTTAGCGTTTCGGGAGGCGGACCGAACGGTCCACACGGTTCCATATATCCGCACATTCTGGAGCGCAACTACTTATCAAGCCAGACTGCGACTGCTGGACAGGCGATCACCACCAACCTGTTTCCGTCGCCGGATTTGACCGCTAGCGGACCGTACGCGCTTTGCCAAAAATGCCACGATCTGAGCAAAGTGGTTTCGGATACGAATGGGACCTTTGCAGCGCACTCCCTGCACGTGGTTAAGGTAGGAGCGTCTTGCTCGGTTTGCCATACCGCGCATGGAATGGGATCTGTCGTAGCCGGCATCTCAGGCGACCGTCTGGTGAACTTCGATACGAATGTGGTTGCGCAGAACGGGAGCAACGCGATCACCTATAGCCATATGCCGATGAGAGCCTTAAACAACGACAGTTGTACCCTTCAGTGCCATGGGTACAATCACAATCCGGATGGAACCGTCACGGAAGCTATTACCGCCGCGCGTGCGGTACCCAAGGGAAAGGGCAAGTAATAGCGAGAGAGCTACTTCTTCAGTCTACAAACGCGCTGCGCGGTAGCGAGCACATCTGCGCATCGGTCAGGCTGCGGTGAAACCGGGATAGTAAAATTGCCTCATATGCCGAACCAGCCGAAGCCGGAGGAGCGCACGCAGCTTCCTCGTAGCCATGAGCGTCCTCCCTTCGCTCTGCGCATAGCGGCACTTTCCGCGTTGCTCGCGGTCGCAGGGGTATGGGCATCCGGGAAGTTTGCGTGGCTGGCCGACGGCGACATCTGGTGGCATCTTCGCGCGGGAAGTTGGATACTGAAATATCACGCAATGCCTCGCACGGGCTTGTTCTCCCAACATGCGGAGCTTCCCTGGATTGACACGAGTTGGGGCTTCGATGTACTGGTAGCGATTGGGTACCGGGCTTTGGGACTGCTTGGCATTCCCTTGTTTCTGATGTTGCTGTGGGTCTCGCTTGCTGCAATTACATTTCTGTTGGCGCGAGGTTTGCGTGCAAGGTTTTGGTGGGCGATTGCGCTCACCGCAGTGGCTTTACTTGCGTTGGGATTGATTGGATTGCGTCCGGCAATGCTCTCAATTCTCTTATTTGACAGCGAGTTGTTGCTGTTGTTCTCGGCTCGCCGCACCGGTGAGCTTCGAGCGTTGTACTGGCTGCCGTTGCTTTTTGTGATTTGGGCGAATGTGGACGAGCAGTTTGTGTACGGATTGCTAGTGCTGGCGATATTTCTGGCGGCCACAATCTTGAGGCTGGGCGACGATGGGCCCGCGCTATCGCGGGTAAAGCTAGCAGCCGTGACCGGAGTAACTCTGGTTGCCACGCTGGTCTCCCCTTACACTTTCCATTCCTATGAGATGTTTCTGACGGACGGCTACGGTCCGATTACATTCTCGCAACTGCCTGAATTGCACGCGATGAACTTCCGGGAACCGCAGCACTACTTGATTCTTCTACTGGTCTGTGCCGCGTTTCTAGCGCTCGGGAGAAAGCGGCAGAAATGTGATCCTTTCGAGGCCGGGACGATGTTGGTTTGTGCAGTCTTGGCGTTTCATCTCCAGCGCGATGCTTGGGTAGTTGTGCTTCCGGCCGTAGCGGTGCTTGCGGGCACAATTACCTCGGGTGAGGCGACGCTGAAAGTCGAGGCTGGCCCGGACTGGAAGATCGAACCCTTGTTGGCGGCCGTAATCGCGACAGTGGCGCTGATCGTTGTCGTCTGGGCGCGCGTTCCTGGGAACAATGAGCTGATGCAGCGGGCCGGGACAAGGTTTCCGGTCAAGGCCTGCGACTATGTACGGCTTAATCATCTACCTCCGCCGTTGTTTAACACTTACCGGTGGGGAGGCTTTCTTACCTGGTACTTGCCGGAGTATCCGGTGTCGATTGATGGACGCATGAAAATGTACGGCAGCGACCTGAACGAGCTGCACTTCAAGGTCACAAATGGATTGCAACCGCTGGATACGGATTCTGCATTTAAGGGTGCAAATACGTTTCTGTTGGAGCGGCATTCGGCAATAGCGGACGCTCTCAGCGCTATTCCAGGGTACGAGGTAAGGTATAGCGACGACGTGGCCGTGGTTCTGTCGAGGACTCCGTAGTTAGTGTGCTCTCAGAGTGACTCTGGTATGGCTCATGGGGAGAGCGCGATGTTCATTGGCGGGCGAAGACCGCGGCCAGCCGATCTTCGTAGATGAGCTTGAAACGAGGATCGCGTTTTAGTAGCTCGACCAATAGCAGATCCCGGCGTAACAGCACGACCCCGGACTCATTCAAATAGGGATCAACGGTGTAGGAGGGATCGCCGCGTTCGGATTTGATGAAACGCTCATCCAGAACATCTCCGTAAAGGTCATTGCGGCCGTCGACTGCAACCGGATAGTCCGGCATATACCAGATGAGAAAGCCGCCCCAACCCAAATCATTGTAGAGAGGACCCGGCACAGGGTTGGCCCTGAGAAAGTTAACTGCATCGACGGGAAAGTGACTGCTAACTGCCTGGTCGAGCCCGCGCTCGGTAAAACCCGTGTTGCGAGCGCAGAGAACAAGTCCCAGACACACGACGATGGCGACTCCGGCCCACTCAAACGCGAATTCCTTCTGGTCGCGATCTTGGCTGCGCGCGGGAAAGTCCGCGATCATGGCCGCTGCCGGAAGGCAGATGAACCATGCGTCGCGCATAGTTCGAAAGGCGACGACGCAGCAAACCGTGAGCAGCACGAGTTTGAATGGATCAAGTTTCTTCTGCCAGCCCACGGCGAAGAATCCCGCGGCGGTTAGCAGAAGCTGAATGTAATGGGCAGTGAAGCGGAAGTTGATGGCCTGCAACTCAATGATCGTGGAATAGGCAAGCTTAGCTTTTGAGTATTGAAAGACGACCTGGTATAGATGAAACGAATACGGGCCAATGCAGGTGGCCACCACGCACGCAGCAAGAACGCCGAGCAACCGGTCTGCCGGAAGCGTGGGCGGAAGCAGGCATTCCGGGTAAGTCAGGAAGCGTCCGCAGATACGCTGGGCAACGTTTACTCCAACGAATATGCCTACGAGAAGCAGTCCGTAAACGAACTGGATGTGCAGATTGGCCCAGATGACAAAGATGAGCGGAAGCCAGTAAAGCAACTCCACGCGGCCGCTTCGGTTCGCTTCCAGAATCAGAGTCAGGGTGATGCAGAACAGCATCATCGTGAAAAAGACAGGGCGCGGCATGAGCGTGAACAGCACGGGAGAGCATGCGGCTATGCCCATGGCCATCGAAAACCAGAATCGCCCGGAGAGACGGCGCAGCATCCAGAAAACGACAACAGCCACGGCAATGGTCAAGATCGTCCCGAAGATTCCGACTCCAAGCAGTCCGAGGATGCGGTAGGAGAGGGAGAGCAGGATCTCATATCCCCAACTGTAGGCCACCCATGGGAGAGTGGCGGCGGTTCGCGACAGGATTCCGGCGTGAGGCACGGCGTGGTGTTGAAGTATCCAATCGCCGACCTTGAGATGCCACCAGATGTCGAGATCGAGAACGCTGTACTTAAGGCTGAAACTGTATGCGCCAGCCCAGATCAATACCCCGGCCAGCGTTGCCAGTTGAACTAACCGACGCCGTAAGAGTCCGTGTATTTCCTGCAGAAAACTCATCTTCCAGAAACCCCGGATTGGTACTCATAGCATACCGGAGAGCGGCGCGAAGGACGAAGGTCTCTGCCAGGCGGGTACGCTCTCATATCCGATGCGATCAGAAACCGGAGACCGGTGGCCAGGGTCACATCACATAGATAGAGGTGGTTTGAGATAATCTTCTTATCCGGCGGGACGAGGTCTGCACGTCCGCGGGGGATTAGCCAGCCAGGAGTTTCTTGAAAATGTCGGGTGCGTCTTCACAAACTCAATCCGAAGGAGCGGGAGCGGCCGGGAAGCAGATCGGGCTGTTCTCATCCATTCCGGATCGCTTACTGAATGTCACTTACGCCTTGGCTCTCACGGTATCCATTTCTACCTGGTTCATTGCCATTCGAGCACCTCTATGGCTCGATGAGACAGGTTCGTTTCAGCAGATCAGCGGAGGCTTCTCCGCGATTTCTTCCCGCCAAGGTCTGTCCTTTCCGGCGTATTCCTACATTCTCTGGTTCTGCACCAAGATTCTAGGGACAGGCGAGATTGCTTTGAGGGTTCCGGAGATTCTCGCCATGCTCGGCTCGGTCTACCTGCTTTACTTGGCCGCGCGCGAATTGTTCGACCGTGATGTGGCTTTTATTGCCACCATCATCTTCTGCCTTCATCCCGTAGTGGTTTTTGCGGCTATCGACGTTCGTCCATATGCCTTCGGAGCGCTGGCAATTAACGCGGCCATTCTCTGCCTGATTCGGTTGCGGCGCAGCGATTCCAGCTGGCTGGCGGCTTTGTTTGGCTTCTCGGCGGCATGTATTGTCTGCTTCCACTTTCTGTTTGGAGTCATCCTGCCCGCGCTCGCCATTGGGTTTTTCGTGATCAAGACCGGCGCGGGCAAGACGTCATGGAGGCAGTTCGGAATTGCACTGGCAGTGTTCACGGTCGCGTTTCTGCCGGTGGCGTTGTCGATGCGAAACATGGTCCAGACCAGCAGTACCCACGTTTTCGCCGAAGCCCCAGCGCTCTCGGAGTTGGGCTTGACGCTGGCACCGGAGTGGCTGCCATGGATACTGCTGGGTGCGGCTTTTCTTGCGGCCCTCGTTCGCAGGCTCGGCCCGGACGGCAAGATCGAGGCCAGGCGCTTGGCGCTTTGCGCGTTGCTGGGGTTGGTCCCTATCCTGATTCTCTATGGCACGAGCGCGAAAACTCCGCTCCACGTCTTTGTGGCCCGTTACCGGCTGGTGGCAATTCCGGGCATTGCGCTGTGCTGGGGTGCGGTTTTAAGTCTGATCAATTCTCGCGCGATTCGATTGCTGTTTTGCGTGGTGCTGGTTGCGGCGACCGCTTTCCAGTATTTTCGCTCGCCCTATACCCGGACCCACGGCTATACCTGGAAATATGCCCTGGAATTTGCGGAAAAGAACGCCTCGGTTGACCGCGCTCCAGTATTGATATGCAGCGATTTCACGGAATCCGACCACGTACAAATGCCGGTAGGCCCAGCCGTGAAGGACAGCGCGCTGTTTGCGCCGCTCTCGTATTACAAACTCAGCGGCCCAGTTGTTGGGCTACCACGAACGCTGAATGAAGAAGCGATTCGAGTCGGTTCGAACTTTCTGCTGGATGCAGCGGGACGCGGGGAGCGATTTCTGGTTCTCGGATACATTCCGTCGTACAAAACGCTCTATTGGCTGGCAAACAGTGCTTCGGGAACGTACTCCGTCCACGAGTTAGGAGAATCCAACGGTATCGTCATCTTGGAATTTCAGCCACGCACCGAGGCGGGAATCTCGCGTTGACGACAGGCCCAACGGGTGCTGGAATCTGGCGCTAGGGTGCGCGAGAAGGCACAGGATCGGCGCTCCGATGAGTTTTCCAAGACAGGAAGACAGCCCATAATCTGTTCATTGCAATAGAGTTAATTTGTCGCGAGACATTGTCCTGTCTTTGGACTCTGAAGTGCAAGTATAAACAGTAACTGTCAAACCAGAGATGGCTATGTGTGTCCGTTTGTCTCTCCAGCTTTTTAGGCGGTGCATGAAGAATCAGCCAGACATTTTATTAGGAGCAGCAAAACGATGGAGACCCCAAGTCCCGCGCCGACCAGTGAGTGGAGTTCGACCAAAGCCTATACGCTGGCGGTTATCTGCCTGGTTGTAGGCGTCGTCGTCGGAGCGTTATTTCACGGACCGGCACAGCCCAATGCGCTTCCGGCGGCTGCCACCGTTGGCGCACCTGCCGGATCTCAACTGCCCGCCGATCCTTCCAAAATGAGTCCCCAGGAACTTGCCGCCATCCATCAGGGAGCCATGCAAAAGGGCCCCGCCGACCCGATTTTTGAGAAGTTGAAGGCAGACCCCAATAATCTCGACTTGCTTGCCAAAGCAGCAAGCGTTTCCATGAGAGCTGGGGAGGTAAAGCCAGCCATCGAATTCTATGGCCGCTCACTGAAGCTGAAGGAGAATTCCGAGGTCAGAGTGAACCTGGGAAACGCATATGCCTACGCCGGCGAGCCGGACATGGCATTGCAAGAGTTTGAAGCGGTGCTGAAGGTCGATCCAAAGAATGACAAAGCCCTGTTCAACTCAGGGGTGGTTCGCCTCCGCAGCAAGAATGATCCAAAAGGCGCGATTCGGGCATGGGAAACCCTGCTGAAATATTATCCGAATCATCCCCATCGGGCCCAGGTACAGGAGATGATCAGCCAAGCCAAGAAGCCCGTCCATAAAGCACTATAATCTCTGCTGGTTTATGAACATCTTCGCGATCCCGGGGACGGGCTCGGCCATCGACGCTGTCTCCGCCCCGCGGTGGCCAAGTTCTGGGGAAGAAGTGACATTCGTCACGGGAAAACAAGCAGGGTAGGGTTAACCTAAACCAGGGTGCGGAAATGAACGGCACATTCCTCGCTTAGGCGTTCAAATCGTGAGTCATTAAGCGCGATATCTGGCCCGCGCTTGCGTAAAATGCCCCAACATTCGCTTCGCGGTCAATCGAGAATGGCTGGGATCTGCAGGAAACTAAACTCTTTGTGTGATTTTCCGCGAGTGGTCCTGGAGTTGCATACCTAGATTTGTTAGTTAGGAGTAGCCCGGCATGGGTTTGAAGTCTGTCTGGACGAAGGTTTATGAGACGCTCGCTTCAGTGCGAACGGGTATTTTTCTCATTATCGTTGTTGGCTTATTTTCGGCGCTTGGCACGGTTGTTTTGCAGCGTCCCACCTCGGAGCCGGAAGATATGCAGCGCGCATATTCGCCGGAGACGCTGGCATTGCTCGACCGGTTTGGTCTTACCGACATCTTTCATGCCTGGTGGTTTTTGCTGCTGCTGTGCTTGATCTGCGTATGTCTGATCGTGGTTTCAGTGGATCGCTGGCCGAATGCCTGGAAGGTTTATGCCAAGCCTGTTCGCTTTGCCAAGACGGCTTTCCGGCTGAGTCTGCCACAGAAGGTCGAAATCGCGGTGACGGACGAAGCAGGGGCTTTATCCGTTGCCGAGCATGTATTGGACCGCTTCGGCTTCAAGGTGGATCGGGTCACTGAAGACGGTGCGAGCGGCTTGTTTGCGGAGAGGCAGCGTTTCTCGGTATTTGCCTTGTACCTGGTCCACATGAGCCTGCTCTTCATTTTTGCCGGTTACATCATCGATGGAGTTGTGGGCTATCGAGGCAACATCAACGTTGCGGAAGGGCAGGCACTGGGCCAGATCACGTTGCGCGACAACCGTGGCGGCGAAACCAAGAAGATGCTTCCATTCCTGATCCGTTGCGATGGCGCGGGAGAAGACACCTACGCCGACGGAAGCCCGAAAAAATGGTGGTCGAAGCTGGCGTTGATTGAAAACGGCAAGGAAGTCGCGTCCAAGACGATTGTGGTGAACGATCCCTTTGTGTACAAGGGAATTCGAATTTATCAGGCGAGCATGGGGCAGTCTGGCACGCCGAGGACCATCACTTTCAGCGCTACCCCGGCCAAGGCTGGAGTGCCGGAAGAGGTCGAAGTTCCATTGAATGGCAAGGCGCTCCTGTCCGATGGAGAGAGCCTGAGCGTTCTGCGCTGGATTCCCGACTTCTATATTCAAGACAACGAGATTTATAAGAAGTCGGACGACCCGGAAAATCCGGCGGTTCAACTCGGTCTGACCAACGCCAAGGGTGAGACCAAGAAGCTCTGGATACTCTATTCGCAAATGAACAGCACGAAGGGGCAGGATGCCCCTTACGAGTTTGCAATCAAGAGCGCGACTTGGGCTAAATACACGGGGCTCGAAGTTTCTCACCAGCCAGGGCAATTCGGTGTTTGGATTGGCGTAGTGCTCATGGCGTTTGGATTGGTGATTGCCTTCTATACCCAGCACATGCGCGTGTGGGTTGCAATCGCCGAAGACGACAAGGGTGGCAAGTTGCTGTGGGTGGGCGGCACGACCAACAAGAATCGTGACCGCTTCCAGACGAAGTTTGAACAGATCAAGGCCGCGCTGCTGGAGGAACTAGGCGGAGCCGGCGTAAAGAGCGAGCAAGAGAACGATAAGACGCTGACCAAGGCATAGAAACCTTGGCTTCAAGCAGGAGTCATAAAGTTATGTCTGACGCACGAGTAGAACGGCAGCAACCGGCAAATGGCGCCGTGCTGCTGGTTCTGGTGGGACTAGGAATTGCCTTTGCGCTGCTGGTTGCGCTGCTGGCCGTGGCCAAGACGCATTCGGGGCCGATCTATAGCGAGGCTAACATGCTATATACGGCGCTTGTTTTGTACACCGGCGCGGCCACGCTCTACATGGGATACGGCGTGACGGGCATTGAACGCTATGTCAGCGGGGCCTCGCTGTTGACGGCACTTGGGTTCCTGGCGAACACGGCTGCGGTGGCGCATCGCTGGTCAGTCGCCGGACGTCCGCCGTTCTCCAACATGTACGAGATGCTGCTTAGTTTTGTGTGGACTCTTGCTCTGCTGACGTTGATTGCGGAGAGAGCCTACAAGGTAAAGATCATCGGATCGATCACGATGCCGATCACCGTGGTTTCGGTGATCCTGATGCAGTTACTACCAAGCGACGTGCGTCCGCTGGTTCCGGCCTTGCAGTCAACCTGGCTGCAGGTGCATGTGACTCTTGCGATGCTTTCGTATGCAGCCTGCGCGGTCAGCTTTGCCCTGGCGATGATGTTCCTAATCCAGGACAACATGAAGACCGAGTCCTTCCAGGCGTTGACCTCGGCGGGCATGGTCGCAATTTACGCAGCCATTCTGGTGACTCGTTTTCGCTCGGGCGCGCTTGGAGTTACCGCCTACGATCTGGAAGCAAAATCAGAGGTGATGGTCTCGCGCGGCCATCCGTTGTTCATTCAGATCCCCGAGCTGGGCTGGCTGTACCTGCTGGTTCTGCTCTCGGCACTGGTTCCGTTGGCGTTATTCGTCGCTGGAAAGGTAAAGAAGGACATTGCCTTCTTCGACCTGGCCAGCAAGGCGATGTTCGTCTCGATTTTGTTGCAGGCCGTGGGGCTGGCAATCTTCGTTGCACGAGTAAAGAACGGCCAATATGGCGCGCCGAACGCGGACGGCCTGTTCACGACGGCGCTTCCGGCGAATCCGTTCCTGCTGTCGGGAATGGTCGGTGGAATCGTTGCAGGCCTGCTTTACCTGCTGCTGTTGTGGCGGCGCGAAGGGCTGCAGAGGATGATGCCCCCGGCTGACGTTCTAGATCGCGTGACCTACAAAATCATCTGCATCGCATTCCCGCTACTCACGCTGATGATTGCCGCTGGAGCCTACTGGGCGAACCAAGCGTGGGGAAGCTACTGGAGCTGGGATCCAAAGGAAACCTGGGCTGCCATCACCTGGCTGGTGTATGCCGGCTACCTGCACATGCGGATCACGCGCGGCTGGCGCGGACGGCGGGCAGCGTGGTTTGCCATTTTGGGATTCATGGTGGTGATCTTTACGTTTTTTGGTGTGACGTATCTGCTGCCGGGCTTGCACGCTTATGCGGCTGGATGATCTGATATTGTAAGGAAAGGCCGCCGTGTTTCCTTGCGGCGGCCTTTCCTATTGATGGGCTTCGGTTCGCTCTGTCGGAGACTCTTGTGCGCCGAGTTCGGCTGAACTGGCAAATCAAAACGCTGCTGCCGGTTGTGATCGTGCTAGTCAACGGCCTGTTGTTGTTTGCCCTCGTGACATTGACATTAGAAGACCCTGCGCGCAACCAGGTTCTGGCCGTGGGATTTGCCGGAGCGGTTGTAATTTGTGCGGTGCTCTTCACGGTGCTTGCGGTGGTGATTCATCGGCCCATTGTGGAGTTGCAGAGCAAGATTGCGCAGGTGCGGGCTGGCGATCTGTATGTAAATGTCGGCTTTGCCGACCGCAACGATGAAATTGGCGACCTGGGGCGGCATTTCAATGAAATGGTGCAGCAGTTACGCGAGAGCCGGGAAGAGATCGAGCGCCTGCACCGTACCCAGATGACACGTGCGGAGCACCTGGCGACGCTGGGCGAGATGGCGGCTGGACTGGCGCACGAGATTCGCAATCCGCTGGCCGGCATCGCGGGAGTCATGGAAATTGTGGGACGCGATTTGCCGACCAATTCCCCGGCGATTGCAGTGCTGGGCGAGGTTCGGCACGAGGTGGTTCACATCAACAAAATTGTGGGCGAACTGCTGGAAGTTGCACGTCCAAAGCCACCGGTTTTTCAGCCGGCAGACCTAGTTGCGATCTCCGAGCACGCAGCGCTTTTTGCGCGCGATCAGGCGTCAACTAAGCATGTGGATTTGAAAGTGATTAAAGGCGATCCGCTCCCGAAGCTGGAATTAGATAGCGGTCAGATACGCCAGGTGTTGCTGAACCTCTTCCTGAATGCGGTGCAGGCTTGCGAGGAAGGCGGCAGCGTCTGGGTCGAGTTCTCCACGGACGACCGAATGGTAATCGTCACAGTGTCCGATACGGGCAAGGGAATTCCCCCGGACGTATTGCCGAATATCTTTCGACCGTTCTATACGACCAAGGGGAACGGAACTGGACTGGGGCTCTCCTTGGCGCGCCGTATTGTTGAGGACCATGGAGGATGGCTTGAAGCGACAAGCGAATTGGGCAAGGGGAGCCAATTTGCATTGAGTCTTCCCAAAATTAGACCATCTGAGTGAATGTGGTACCGGAGTTCGCGGAGCGTTCCACGAGAGGTGCTCGTCCGTGATAATCTCAAAGGCCGAATCCTAGTAACCGACAATAGATGCCGAGTGAAAAAGTCTTAATCGTCGACGACGAAAAGTTAGTACGTTGGTCGTTGCGCCAAAAATGCGAGGAGTGGGGATACCAGGTATCCGAGGCGGAAAACGGCTCGGATGGTCTGCGGCTTGCCCGAAACGAGTCTCCCGACCTGGTGTTGCTGGACGTGCGCCTGCCTGATATGAACGGGTTGCAGGTGCTGCAGCGCCTCAAACAGGCCGGGGATGCGCGGGCGATCATCATGATTACCGCCGATCCCCAGTTGGAGGACGTAAAGCAGGCGCTGAAGCAGGGCGCATACGACTTCATCGGCAAGCCGATTGACTACGACGAGCTGCGGGTCGCGGTGAAGAACGCGCTGGAAGCAACCCAGTTGCGCTCGGAAAACGAGACCCTTAAAGAAGAAGTCCTGCAACGTCGCCGGGCAGCTTACCACGACGTCATTGGCGAATCGCCCAAGATGCATGACCTGATGTCGTTCGTAAACAAGGTCGCCTCCAGCGAAGCCACCACCATTCTGATTCAGGGCGAGAGCGGCACGGGCAAGGATCTGATCTCGCGCGCAATTCACTTTGAGAGCCGAAGAAAAGACAAGCCGCTCATCGTCATCAACTGCTCGGCGATTCCTGAAACCCTGATGGAAGCGGAACTCTTTGGCCACGAGAAGGGAGCTTTCACCGACGCCAAGGCGATGAAGAAGGGCTTGTTCGAACAAGCCGATGGCGGCACGCTGTTTCTGGATGAAATCGGCGAGCTCTCCGGACTGCTGCAAGCCAAACTGCTGCGCGTGCTGGAGGAGCAGGTTATACGCAGAGTGGGCGGCGTGAAAGATCAGGAAGTAGATGTACGAGTGATCGCCGCCAGCAATCGCGATCTGGAGCGCGCCGTACGCGAAGGGCAATTCCGTCAGGATCTCTATTACCGGCTGGCGATCATCTCGCTGTTTCTGCCGCCTCTGCGAGACCGTCGCGAAGACATTCTTCCGCTGGTTCAGTTCTTCATCGGACGCTACAACACACGCTTTCGCAAGTCTGTCCGGGGCATTACGCCCGAGACCCGCGAACTGCTGTCGAAATACGACTGGCCCGGCAATGTGCGGGAACTGAAAAACGCCATCGAGCGCGCCATGATTCTCGAAGACGATGACATGCTGCGTCCGGTCTATCTCCCCTTTTCCGTGGGTTCTCCCCTGAGCAGTTTGACTGCATTTGAGGTTTCTTCGGGAGGCAACGTTGCGGCCGGACCCGGATTCGGAGCGCCGTCATTCGGCGCGCCATCGGAAACGCTGGTGGTGAACGGCAAGAACCTGCCTCGACTGTCGATTCCAGAAGGTGGGACGAGCCTGGAGGAAATTGAGCGCACGCTTGTCGAGTTGGCTATGCACCAGGCGAACCGGAATCAAACCCAGGCAGCTAAACTGCTGGATATTAGCCGCGATGCACTTCGCTACAAGCTAAAGAAATTTGGCCTGATCCATTCAGAAGATGAAGAAGTAAGTTCGACTCCGCAACCGTGATGCGGAGCCGCCGGTACCGATTTCCGCGAGTATTCCCGCGTAGAATTCGACCCAAGCAGCCTACCAAAGCAGCAAGGATGTGGAATCGTCCGCAGGTCTGGGTCAATTTCCCCAGAGCTGAGCCTGACTCTTGCACAACAACCGTCTTTCAAGAGCTGTAAGTAACTGAAACTACAAGACTCTGCACCACGAAAATCGATGCTAAGTTTGGCCCTCGATGTGCATTTTGACGGATGAGGAGAATTCCGTGGAGCCGACTCTGGTCGTGATTGGCATCAGTCTGCGCAGTGCCAATCTGGCCATGCGAGAACGATTCTTGATGGACTCCGCCCAGAAAGCCGCGGCGCTATCGGCGTTGGTGCGTTCGGATGGAATCGACGAGGTGATTGTCCTCTCGAACTGCAACCGCACGGAATTCCTTGTCTGGACCCAGAATGCAGCCGAAGCCGCCAACTCGGTCCTGCGCTTCCTGACCCGTTCGAGCAACCTGAAGCTGGTGGAGTGGTCGAATTACTACCGTCTGGTAGGCGACGCTGCCATAGCCCACGTGTTGAGCGTAGTTTCAGGGTTGGATTCCGCATTATTCCTTAAGCCGGAGGCGACAAACTCATTCCTCGGTGCCTGGCAGCAGGCGCAGAGAGCAAACACGACGGGACGCTTCCTTGATTCGTTGATGGCAAAAGCATTCAGCGTGGCGGGCCGGATTCGGCAGGAACTGGGGAATGATCCGAAGCTGCCGACGGTGGCGGATGCGGCCGTCGACGCGTGCCGTGAATCGTTCGGCGATTTGCGTAAGCGGCGGGTTGTCATTCTGGGCGCCGGAGAAGTGGCACAGGCCGTGATTCGAGAGTTCCAGAACGCGGAAACCGGCGAGATTACGATCGTGAACCGTAGCTGGGAACACGCACAGCAGCTTGCCCGTCAATGCAACGTAAAGGCCGCCCATGCGGAGAGTCTCTGGGAGCAGGTCTTTCGGGCGGATGCGGTTATCTCCGCAGCCTCACAGCGGATTTTGCTGACGCGGGAAGAGCTCGAATTGGTGCTGCGCGAACGCAAAGACAAACACGTCGTAATTGTGGATTTGGCAGTGCCACGAGCAGTAGATCCGGGCGTTCGGACTTTGGAAGGCGTTCGCGTTCACGACCTGGACGATCTGTGCCGCGCGCTGGATCAAGGCGAAGCGCGCCTTAGGATGATGCCGATGGCAGAACGCGTTGTTGCCGAAGAAGCGGCTGGACTCCGCGTCAAACTTCTGACGGAATCAGTATTGCCCACGATCTCAGCCATGCGCGAGCGGTTGGAGCAGATCTGCCATCAGGAGATGGATCAGTTGAAGGAACAATTTGGTCCGTTCACGGAAGATCAGGAACTTGCCCTGCAAACGCTCTCGTCCCATATCACGCAGCGGATCTCGGCAACACTGGCGAGACAGTTGAAGGAACTGCCGGGATGCCCTGAGCTGACCACCGCTCTCCAGCAGCTTTTTGAATTGGACGTTTCCAAGGCAAACGCAAATACGAAAGTTTGCGATTGATCCGGTAGCCATACTCCAGTAGGTCCGCTTCGCTGGCGGTCTCCATGCGATTCTCGACTCCCTATAATCCCAAATCGAAAACATCCCAACTTGTGCTGATCCGGGAATGGAAGGGCTGGTTCGTTCCTCCGACCTATCCTGCGTGCCAGCATATCTGTCGTTATGAAAGACAGAGTCCTCGCACTATAAAACGGTTTTGCGTGGCGCGGCGTCATGTCAGCTGAAGTGTCCTGGACCTTTGGAGGGGGAAATGAAGCGCATAACCTTGTTGTTCCTCTGTGTGGTCAGTGCCGCAACTCTGCTGCAGGCGCAAGGACAGTGGTCATTTAAGGGAACGGTAATCAAGATGCGAATGACCGGCTGCGTCGCGCAGAGGAGCTTCATGGCCACGATGTCTGGAAATCAGGCGCAACTTCCGGGTGCTTGTCCGGAGTACACGGTGATGAGCGACAAAGTGGTGTACGTCGTGGTGGGAAGACATGCCGAAGAGTTCATTCCTTTGGCGGAGGACCTGGAATTCTTGATTCGAAAGAACGAACTCGTACTGTTCTCTGACGATGAGAAGACGAAATCGCGCTTCGTCGTTCAGCAGATGACGTTGCGTGCTGACTGGGAGCGCGATGAGGAGCGGAAGGAACTGGCGGCAAGAATGATGGAGCGCAGCGTGAACTACGAAACCCGCAATCCTCAGCGAGGGGCGATGATTTCGGCCAGCGCAAAGTGAGTTGTGGCGGGCAACGGAAGACTCGATGGACGACTCGAAAGAACCGTTCGCAAGGAAGATCGCAGGAGCGGGCAATGCAGTCTTCGGCACAACTTTCGACTCAACAGCGAATCGTAATTTTTCTGTTCTCATTGTTCGCGGCAGTTCTTCTGAGCTCTATTTCCCTCTATGCCTCCGATGCAAGTGAATACACGATCCGCGCCAGCGTCAACGAAGTTCGCGTCGCGTTTGCCGCTTCCGACCGGCAGGGTCATGTCGTCAAGAACCTGCGTCCCGGGGATGTGGCCGTGGTGGACAATGGATCGATCATTCGCCATTTCCGCAGCTTCCGTTCGGCTTCAGAGAGCCCGCTGGAGTTGATGGTTCTGCTTGATGCGAGCGATTCGGTTGCTTCGCAAATCCCGAATGAAATTGCAGAGGTTAAGAGCTTTGTTGCCAACTCGGACTGGAGAAGCCGGGATCGGGTATCAATCCTGGCATTTGGCGGATTGCGGCCAATGCTGGTTTGCGCAAGGAACTGCAATGCGGCAATGGCGCGGGGAAAGCTGGATTCGCTGCGCGCAAGCGGCGCGACGCCGCTGTATGACGCCCTGTTTGAGGCGGCAGAGATGCTCGAAAGAGATCGCGATCCCGAGTTGAGGCCCGCAATGATTTTATTTTCCGATGGCATGGACACGATCAGCATTCACGGTGTGGCCGATGCGCTGAGGGCAGCACAGAATCTGCAGGTAGCGATCTATTCCGTAAACTCACGCTCCGGCAAATCCGCGCCGGGGTGTGGAGACGTTGTGCTGGATTATCTTGCCGTGAGCACGGGCGGCTTGAGTTTTGCTCCGGGACAAAACGTCGGGGAAGTCTTGCGCGCCATCCTCGAAGACCTGCATGGCGGATATGTATTGACCTACGAGCTGCCGGAGCGAATGTCGGGGCAACATTCAGTGCGAATCCTTCCGACCGCTGATCCGAGGTTGCAATTCCGCGCGCGCCGGGCCTATGACGACTTCCGGGGCGAGTAGGCGGGGCCATGAGCCGTTCAGGATGACCCTCTTCCTATTTGCAGGTTCTCAACTTAGTGGTTGGATTTGTCCGGCTCGTTGCCCACGTTCACGATTACGCGTCTTCCCTCGATTCGATAATTTCCCGCAGCCACTAAGGCAATTGCCTCGCTGTAAGCCAGATGCTCCTGCACCAGAATGCGATCGGCGAGCGTGTGTTCATCGTCGGTGGGGAGTACGGCGACGGCTTTCTGCAGAATAATCGCCCCGTGGTCCAGATGCTCGTCCACAAAATGCACGGTACAACCGCTGACCTGCACTCCATAATCGATGGCTTGCTGGTGTGCATCGAGTCCCGGAAATGCGGGCAGAAGGGAAGGGTGAATATTTAGAATTTTCCCGGGAAACTGCTGCACGAACCACGGCGAGAGCAAGCGCATGTATCCGGCGAGCACGACGAGTTCCACCCCGGCTTCGCGGAGAGCTGCCACGATGTCGCGGTCATGCTCCTCGCGCTTGCGTCCCTTGCTGGGCAGCACCACGGTCTTCAGTCCGCGCACGTTAGCCGCAGCAATTCCGGCTGCATCCTCGCGATTGCTGATCACGATGGCGATCTCCGCCTTGAGCTTGCCGCTACGGATGTTGTCGGCGATGGCCACAAAATTGGAGCCGCGTCCTGAAATAAGTATGCCGAGTCGAGTCATTGACCTTCAGAATATAGCCCAAAGCGTTTGTGCTCAAGGCATCACGGGCGGCCAAGTTATGAATCTACCCCTGTGGGGGGCTTGAGATGGCAAGTCAAGAGATGGTAGGTCCGGATGCCGCGCTGCGGAAGGAACTGATTGCGGGGCTCAAAGGCGGCAACGCCCACGCCCGCTTTGAAGATGTCGTGGCGAAATTCCCCGCTAAACTTCGAGGCGAAAAGGCCGGACTACCCTACTCCGCATGGCAGTTGCTGGAGCACATTCGCATTGCGCAGAACGACATTCTTCGCTTCAGTACCAACCACGACGGGAGCTACAAGGAGATGAAATGGCCAGACGACTACTGGCCCAAAGCCGCCGCCCCGCCTAGTGCGAATGCTTGGGAGAGTGCAATTGCCTCCGTTTTGTCGGATCGCGAGGCCATGGTTCAACTCGTCGGCGACCTGCGGCAGAACCTCACCACACCGTTTCCCTGGGGAGAGGGTCAGAATCTACTCCGCGAGGCGATCCTTGTCATCGATCACAATTCGTATCACGCAGGAGAGCTCTTGACGCTGCGAAGGCTGCTGGGCATCTGGCCGGTGAGCTGAGGTTGGATATACGTAAATGCAACAGGCAAAACAACTGCGACAGCAGAAACAACACCCTTGCAGAATGGAGGGCGTTGCAATCCCACGTTAGCCAAAAAAGAAGGCTAACATGGGCAACCCGGCCCGGCACCTGGCTTCGTTCCGTGCCGCTGAATTCTAGTGTGGTGTGTCGGAACTACGTTATAGAAAGCGGAGGATTCCATAGGGGTCCTTCGACTCCGCAAGCCGCGAAGAACGCGGCTCGCTTCGCTCAGGATGACAGCGGCTTTTCTCTCCCGAAGTTGTGACGCAGTACGCTAGGTGTACTGGACTTTCCGTTCGCCCTTCACGATGCGGCCAATGACGAATCCTTTTTCGCCGGCGCGGTCCAGGATTGTCTGCACCTTCTTGAACTTTTTCGCTGGAACCACGAGGATCATGCCGATGCCCATGTTGAAGGTGCGCATCATTTCGGCCTGTTCGATGTTTCCAATCTTCTGCATGTGCTCGAAAATTGGTAATACCGGCCAGCTTCCCATCTCTACCAACGCGCCCACGCCCTTGGGTAACACGCGCGGCAGGTTTTCCGTGATGCCGCCTCCGGTGATGTGCGCCATGGCGCTGACGGCTTCGCCATCCACCATGCGGCGCATGATCGGCCAGTAGCTTTTGTGCTGCTTCATCAATTCGGAGCCGACCTTGCCCTTGATCTCGTTTACGTAGGTTTCCGGCGTGTAGCCCGCTACGGAGAACATCAGCTTGCGAGCCAGCGAGTAGCCGTTGGTGTGCAGTCCGGTTGAAGGCAGTCCGACGAGCACATCGCCAACCTGCACGTCTTTACCGGTAAGAATCTTCTCGCGCTCCACGGCACCCACGATGAATCCCGCGAGGTCGTATTCGCCATCGGGATAAAAGCCGGGCATCTCGGCGGTCTCGCCGCCGATGAGGGCGCAGCCGTTGTGTTTGCAGGCCTCGGTCAGTCCGCTGATGACTTTCTCGGCGATCTCCAATTCGAGTCTGCCCACCGCCAGATAGTCCATGAAAAACAGCGGGGTGGCACCCTGCACGGCAATATCGTTGACGCAATGGTTGACGAGGTCGCCGCCGACGGTGTGATGCACGCCCATTTCAAAGGCGAGCTTGAGCTTGGTGCCAACGCCATCCACGCTGCTGACCAGCACGGGGTCGGTGAACTTTTTCTTGTCGATCTGAAAGAGCCCGCCAAAGCCGCCGATCTCACTGAGGACGCATTTGTTAAACGTACGGTGCGCCAAGTACTTGATGCGCTGCTTGGTGCGGTTTGCCTGCTCAATGTCCACACCCGCATCGGCGTAGGTCAGGCTTTTTGCTTCAATCTCTTCGGCCAAGGTAGTCACGTCCGTGGAGAAATTTCGAGGGGGTCCGCGAATCCAGATTGTAGCATTCGCAGGGCAGGATATGCGGTGATAAGCCCGCCCTTTTTCCGGCGGTACAAGGACTATTGGGGATTGCCTCGGCGCGATCTTCGTTCCATACTCAATTTGTAAGCTGCATATCTCAGTCACTGCACGAACCCACGCCGTGCTGCGTTACTGCCCCGGGGATCATGGCTCTCTTCGATTGGATATTCGTTGTATTCGGTGCTGCGGTTGCTCTTGGGGGAAGCTGGATTCAGCTCCACCCGGAGCGCGTGATTCCCCAGCAGTCGGGGTCAAATCGGTCCGCAAACTGGCAACTCGATCCGGCGGCGCTCTTGCAGATTCGCCTGCTCGGCGCCTGCTTTGCCTTCATGGGAATTTTTTTTGCCCTGCAGATGACCATCATTCTGTCGCACTTGCCCTGGTGGATTGGCGCACTGAGCGGTCTGGTGGCGGCTAGCTCGACGGTCGCCCTTGTGCGGGGCAGAATCCGCCGACAGCAACCACGGGGACGCAACTCCATCCAGCAAACTCTGCTGCCCAAGAAAATTCTCGAACTGCGCTAGCGAACGAGACGAATTCACGGCCCGAGTGCCTCACCTGTGCTACGCTTTTTCCCCGAGAATTTCTGCGGCGAAGTGGGAGAGCGTCCCTTGAAACCAGGAATCGTATTCGCGGTGGTGATTGCGGGCTGTCTACTCACGAGCTCCTGTGGCGGCGGCTCGAGTAGTTCCGTTCCTCAAGGCAGCCTGACCAACGGAAACTGGTACCTTACGGCCACGTCGGCGGTCGCGCCAGCCGATAACCTCACGATAGACGCGAGCCTTGGGCAAGACAGCAACGGCATAGCCATTGACATGCACATCGATAACTCCGCCTGTTTTGATTTCGCCAACGACCTGGTGACTTTAACCGGCGCTTTTACCGGCACGGGAGGCTCTTTGACTCTGACATCCGCGCCGGTGCGCAGTCAGGTCATTACCGTGACGGCAGACGGGTCAGGAAACAGCTTTACGGGGAGCTATTCGATCACGGGCGGGTGCGCGGGCGGAGACCACGGAACCATTATGGCGACATTTGTGCCGCCGGTTAGCGGTACCTGGACCGCGAGCTTCGCTTCGGGCAGCACGACCACGACAATTGTGGCTACGCTGGCCCAAGCTTCAGTGTCGAACATAAACGGGCGATTTCCGTTGACGGGAACTCTGGTGTTTTCCGGTTCGCCATGCTCCACGGGAGGAACCGTCATTTATCCGAGTGCGTTGGGCGATGTTTCATCGGTTTCAGGAAACAGCGTAAGCGTGGTTGCGACCACCAACGATATCGGAGGAGGTCAGGGATCACTAGCATTTACCGGCACGCTGCCGAACCCATCCACGGCTACGACCGTTACCGGCGGCTATGTGGTGCTAAGCGGAGTTTGCGGGGGAGAGTCGTTCAGCGTCCAATTCAACAAGCAGTGACCACCGCCCCTGCGACGCTGACAATGCTCAAAACGGGAATAACCATGCGGCGGCACGGTGCAATTTCCATGCACCCCATTTCCGGTGTAGGATTCTCGGCACGTACTCTCTTTTTGAAGGTGATTCATGAGCCCAATTGGTAAAATTCCAATTTCCAACGTAAGTCCCGCTCATGATGTCTTGAGAGCGGATCGCAACCCACTCGATCCAATTTTTAACCCCACGAGCGTGGCGCTGATCGGGGCCAGTGAACGCCCCGGTTCGGTAGGGCGGAACGTGCTCTGGAATTTGATCAGCAGCCCCTTCGGCGGCACCATTTACCCGGTCAACCCGAAGCGCAGCAACATCCTGGGAATTCGCACTTACAACTCGCTGCAGACGTTGCCTGAAATTCCCGATCTCGCCATTATCTGTACACCGGCTGAAGGCGTTCCCGGCCTGCTTCGCGAATGCGTGGAACTTGGCGTGCCCGGCGGAATCGTCATCTCGGCTGGCTTTAAGGAAATCGGCGAAGCAGGCCAGCGGCTTGAAGACGAGATCATGCATACCATCCGGGGCCGGATGCGGATTATCGGTCCCAACTGCCTTGGCGTGATGAATCCGGTGCTCGGACTCAATGCGACCTTTGCCAGCACCATCGCGCGGCCCGGAAACGTAGCGTTCATCAGCCAGAGCGGAGCGCTATGCACCGCTGTACTCGACTGGTCAATGAGTGAAAATGTTGGATTCAGCGGCTTTGTCTCCATCGGTTCCATGCTGGACGTCAACTGGGGCGATCTGATCGACTATTTCGGCAACGATCCGCGCACCCATTCCATTGTCATTTACATGGAATCCATTGGCTCCGCGAGTGCCTTCTTATCAGCCGCCCGCGAAGTCTCGCTTAACAAACCGATCATTGTGATTAAGGCCGGACGCACCGCCGCCGCCGCCCGGGCCGCTGCCTCGCATACCGGATCGCTGACCGGCTCGGACGATGTGTTGCAAGCGGCGTTTCGCCGGGTCGGAGTGTTGCGCGTCAACTCGATCGCAGAAATCTTCTATATGACCGAGGTACTGTCGAAGCAGCCGCGTCCGAAGGGCAACCGGCTCTGTATTGTTACCAACGCTGGAGGCCCCGGCGTGCTTGCCACGGATGCGCTCATCCAAGGCGGCGGCGAACTTGCCGAAATATCCGCCGAGAGTATGAGTGCGTTCAACGCTTTCCTGCCTGCCGCGTGGAGCCATGCCAATCCCGTGGACATTCTTGGCGACGCCGAACCCGAGCGCTACGCCAAATCTCTTCAGATCGCAGCCAAGGACCAGAGCATCGACGGAATGCTGGTCATCATGACACCACAGGGCATGACGAATCCAAGCTTGATTGCCGACCAGTTGAAGCCCTATGCCAAAGGACTCGGGAAACCTGTATTGGCCAGTTGGATGGGCGGCGAAGCGGTCAATCACGGCCATGAGATTCTCAACAAGGCGGGAATCCCCAGCTTCAACTATCCCGATACCGCCGTTCAAGCTTTCAATTACATGTGGCGCTACTCGTATAACCTGCGCGGACTCTATGAGACGCCGTCGCCCAATGCCGCCTCGTTCCACCCCGACCGCGTTCGCGCCTCGGAAATCCTCTCTGCGGTGCGCAATAGCGGTCGCACGATTCTGACCGAGTACGAATCGAAGAAATTGCTTGAATCGTATGGCATCCCGAGCGTTCCTACCGAGATTGCCGTCAGTGAAGACGCTGCCGTCGAAGCCGCAGCCCTTATCGGATATCCGGTGGTTCTCAAACTCCACTCCTTCACCATCACGCACAAAACCGACGTGGGCGGAGTCATCCTCAATCTGCCTGACGAGGCCAGCGTGCGCCGCGCATTCGTGCAGATTCGCGACAGTGTGGAGACTCAATGCGGGCCGGGGCACTTCCAGGGCGTCACGGTTCAGCCTTTTGCCAAGCAGGAAGGCTATGAACTCATTCTCGGCTCCTCACTCGATCCGCAATTTGGTCCCGTGCTGCTGTTCGGTACGGGAGGCCAGCTTGTCGAGGTTTTCGAGGACCGCTCACTGGCCTTGCCTCCGCTCAATACCACGCTTGCCCGCCGCATGATGGAACAGACACGCATCTACAAGGCTCTGAAAGGCGTGCGTGGCCGCAAGGCCGTAGACTTGGCCGCGCTGGAAGAACTGATGGTGCGCTTCAGCGACCTCGTCATCGAAAATCCGGCGATCACGGAGATCGACATTAACCCAGTGCTGGCTTCCCCAGAGAGGCTGCTTGCTCTCGATGCGCGAGTTGTTGTGCATGACAAGAGCGTGCCAGACGATCAGCTTCCGCGTTCGGCAATCCGTCCCTACCCGGTGCAATATGTTGCTGGCTGGACGATGCAGGATGGCGAAGATGTCATGATTCGGCCCATCCGCCCGGAAGACGAACCTCTGATGATCGAGTTCCACAAGAAGCTCAGCGAGCGCAGCGTTTACCTGCGCTACTTCCAGCCTTTGAAACTGACCCAGCGCACCGCGCACGAGCGCCTCACCCGTATCTGCTTTATCGATTACGATCGTGAGATGGCCTTGGTGGTGGAGCGCAAACACCCCGATGGCTCGCCCGACATTATTGCCGTGGGCAGGCTCAGCAAAATTCACGGGCGGCCCGAGGCGGAGCTGGCAGCACTGGTTCAAGACGAGTTTCAAGGCAAGGGACTTGGCGTCGAACTCTATCGCCGTCTCATTGAGGTGGCCCGAGACCAGCGACTGCACAAGGTTCACTCCAACATGCTCGGCGAAAACAAGGAGATGCAGCACCTCTGCAAGAGAATGGGGTTCCATCTCAGCGCTCCCGACTTGGAGGACAACCTCGTGCTCGCCGAACTTGCGTTGTAGCGGTGGGGCTGAACTTCATGAGATCTCGGGCCGTGCTCGTTATCGTGCTTTTCCTCGTCGCGTCGTTGCCGGCACAGCCTGCGCCCGCGCATCGCACCCGCGTGGCTCTTGCGCTCTCCGGCGGCGGAAGTCTCGGCCTCGCGCACATCGGAGTCCTGCAATATTTTGAGGAGCATCACATCCCGGTCGACGCCATCGCCGGAACCAGCATGGGCGGCATCGTTGGAGGACTCTATGCCACCGGTCATACGCCTGCGGAAATTGAAGCGTCCTTTGCCTATGCAGGGTGGGACGATTTGCTGCTTGCCCAACCAAACTACCTGGATCTGCCCATCCAGACCAGACAGGACAGAGCCCGTTACCCTGGGGACCTCGTTCTGCGCCTCGGTCAGGGTCTGGCGCTTCCCGCTGGACTGAGTACGGCCGAGGCCCTCGATTTGTTTTTTTCCCGGCAGGTTCTGGCCTATTCCGCAGTGGAGGACTTTGCCCAGCTACCCACGGCATTCCGCTGCGTGGCCACGAAGCTTGAGACCGGAGAGCTCTTTGTGCTCCGGCGCGGTAATCTTGCCCGCGCGCTTCGCGCTACCATGTCCGTGCCCGGAATCTTTACTCCGGTCGAGTGGGAAGGCCACCTGCTGGTGGATGGCGGCCTGGTGGATAATCTTCCTACCGACGTTGCCCGCGACATGGGCGCAGACGTCGTAATCGCGGTTCATTTCAACATCCCGGTGCCGCCGGTGCGCCAACTTCGGACGCTACCCAATGTGCTGACCCAAGCCGTCTCGGTTGCCGTGTCGGTGACCGAGCGCGAGAATCTGCGCAACGCCGACCTTGTCCTTGCACCGTCGCTCGTGGGCATCGGCGGAATTGATTACAAACATGCTCGCGAGCTCATTGAGCGCGGCTACCAGGCCGCTGCGCAGAAGCAGCGCTTTCTCGCCACACTTGCTCTCAGTGACTCCGATTGGGCGGCTTATCTGGCTGAGCGCCGCAGTCGTATGAAGCTGGCTCCGCCACAAGCTACGAGGCTGATCGCGCAATCGACCGACCCGGCGCTGGCCCGCCACGCGCAAGCCGAACTCGACCACGACGGCGCCCCATTGTCGCTTCCGCACATTGAGCACGAGCTTTCGACGCTGGTTGCCTCGGCGGCCTTGCCCGGCGTTTTCTATCGATTAGCGCCCACGCAACTCGATTCAACGCAGGCAACCACAATTACGGCGGAGGTCGATCCGCGCTCCGATAGCCAACTTGTCATCCGTCCTTCGCTGCAACTTGCGGTTTCCAACGGAGAGCCTGCGCGGGGGTCGCTGCTGGGCTTTGCCACTTATCTTCCGCGGAATGCCTATGACGCCCGTTATCGCGTGCAGTTTGCCGTCGGCTATAGCCCTCAGCTCACCGCGGAATACGAATATCCGATCGCCTCCACCCACTGGTTCTGGTCTCCTTCGCTCGCCCTCCAGCGCCAGAACAGCGCGACCTACATGGGCAGCCAGCATTTTACCCACTGGCAGGATACGTACTCCACCGCCTTCGATCTTGGATATGACCGGGATCAGCGTTTATGCTTCCGGGTTGGAGTTGAGGCCGGGTACGATCATCTCTCCAGCCGCCAGCTTCTCGGCGCGCGTCCGGCCAGCGACGGAGCAGCCGTTTCGCCGCGCCTGCGGGTGGAATGGAACAGCCTCGACCAGCCAGCGCTGCCCAGTCACGGTACATTGTTCTCATCGTCGATTACCGCCCGTTACCGCGTTGCCGATGCTCGCACTACGCCGCTCGGGCAGGCGTCGCTGGAACAATATTTTCCCTTGCTCGCAGGCACCTTCACGGCTTCGCTTGCGGCTGCTTCCAGCTTCGGCGTAGCGCCCAATTACTTTGATCTGTTTACCCTCGGAGGCCCCACAGATCTTCGCGCCTTCCGCTTTCAACAGTTCCATCCATCGTCCTACGCGTTCGGAACGCTGGCCTACCGCAAGCCATTCAGCAGCTTCAGGCTTTTAGGCCAGCGTCCGCAATTTGGTGCGTGGTATGGAGCATCCGGCTTCGCACAACCGTTGCAAACATGGCAGAGCGCGCAAAGCGGCTCGCTCGGTGTTTTGATGAATTCTCCGCTCGGGGTCGTCACCTTTGCGATTGGACGAACGAGCGATAACCAGACAAGGGCTTGGATCAGCGTCGGAAGGCCGTAGAGCGATTGGAGAAGAATGGCCCGTCGAAGAAATAACGTGACGCGTTATTTGTCTTGACTGAAGATAACGTGACGCGTTATTTTTGTACTCACATGATCGCAAGCTTTGCAGACGCAGATGCGCAAGAGCTGTATGAAACGGGAAGAAGCCGTCGCATTCCGTTTGATATACAGCACGTTGCCCGGCGAAAGCTGAAGTACCTGAATAACGCGGCGGACTTAGAGGATCTGCGTGTCCCTCCGGGAAACCACATTGAATCGTTGAGGGGCGACAGAAAAGAACAGCACAGTATACGGATCAACGACCAATACCGGATCTGTTTTGTGTGGAAGAACGGTCAATTCCACGATGTTACGATCATTGACTATCACTAACGACAGACGCTCTTGGGAGATTCGAGATGGCTGAAAAATTGAAAGACAAGGTGCCTGCGAACGCGGTGCATCCCGGAGAAATTTTGCGGGAGGAGTTTATGGTTCCGATGGGACTGACGTCCACGGGGTTGGCAAAGCATCTGCACATTTCGGTGCCGCGGGTGAATGAAATTGTGCGTGAGCGGCGCGCTATCACTGCCGACACGGCGATGCGCCTGGCCCGCTATTTTGGGACTTCGGCAAAACTGTGGATGAATCTGCAGTCTGAGTACGACCTGGATCTGGCTGCCGCCAACGGAGATATTCGGAAGATCAAGCCTCGCAAAGCAGCATAGGAGAAGTCCAGTCGCCTAGAAGCACTAGAGCAATCTCACGAAAGGTGTATCCGAACGACAGGGTGGAGTAAAAGCAAGAGGACTCCAACTGCAAAAGCAACAACATTGCAGAGGTGAAGGGGGATTGCCGCCCACCTTATCCGCGCAAGAACAGCGCGGCGAAGGTGGGGCACCCGAGGTTTCTTGTTCGTCCTTGAGAACCCTAGAGTCGATTTCCCGGATACACTTACTGTGATTTTGCTCGAGCGTTATTGTCCGCTCACGGCTGTCTGTTCGCCCCGGCAAAGCCAAGTGGCTTTTGCCCAGACCAACGCCACTGCGATCAACCCCGCGCTGGTATCCAGCGCCACGTCCCACCAGCTTCCCGTGCGGCTTGGAATGCTCATCTGGTGCAGTTCGTCGGCGGTGGCGACCACGAAGGTGCAGAACACCGCCAGTGCAGCCCACTCCGTGCGCCACCACATTCGGCGCACATGTACTTTGCCTTGCAACGAGCGCTTGTAATCGTGTTGCAGCCAGTAGGTGCCGCGCAGCAGGAGCAGCCAGCATAAGCACAGCAGCGCATAGCCGACCATGTGTCCGCTCTTGCGCAGTGCCAGATTCAGCAGGTCCAGTTGGTTTCCGGGAAGACGCACTCCAAGCCAGAACAGCAATTGCCGCAAATGCCTGGCCGTGTGCGCGCCTGAGAGCGCATCCGTGGATTCCAGTTTGATCAGCGTCAGCATCACCAGCAATGGAAGCCAGTAGTGCCAGAACAGCTCTCGTGCGTGCTTCAATCGCGCTCTCTCATTCCAGTGGAACTGTCCACCGCACCGTTCTTTGCCGACCAATCAGTCTACAGACGAGATGAGCAGGAGACATTGCTCCTGCTCATCTCATCCAAGCCTGTAATCTTACTCCGCCCGATAGTTTGGAGCCTCACGCGTAATGGTCACGTCGTGGACGTGACTTTCCTTTAATCCTGCGCCGGTGATGCGGATGAAGCGTGCTTTCTGCTGCATTTCTTCAATGGTTGCACAACCCACGTAGCCCATTCCGCTGCGCAGTCCGCCCACCAGTTGGAAGATCATCATTGCCACCGTACCCCGGTAGGGAACGCGGCCTTCAATGCCTTCCGGAACCAACTTTGCCAACCGATTTCCGGCTTCAATTCCTGAGTCGAGGCGTCCATGCGATTCCGCGGGCGCGGGATCGTCGAGGCTCTGGAAGTAGCGTTCGCCGGAGCCTTGTGCCATCGCTCCCAGGGAACCCATACCGCGATATGCCTTGAACGTGCGGCCCTGGTACAGAATGGTCTCTCCTGGACTCTCCTCGGTGCCTGCGAGTAGAGATCCCACCATCACTATGCTTGCTCCGGCGGCGATTGCCTTTGAAATGTCGCCCGAATACTTCACGCCGCCATCCGCGATGACCGGTACTCCAGCCTCGCGCGCCGCGCGTGAGGCCTCGGCGATTGCGGTAATCTGCGGAACGCCTGCGCCGGTCACGACGCGCGTGGTACAGATCGAACCCGGTCCTATGCCCACTTTTACGCCGTCCGCGCCACAGGCAATCAATTCTTTCGCGCCATCGTAAGTGGCAACGTTTCCGGCCAACAGGTTCACGTTGGGCATCGCGTGCCTGATCGTCCTGACCGCATTCATCACTCGCGTCGAATGTCCATGTGCGCTGTCAATGGCTATCACGTCGCATTTCAGCCGGACCATTTCCTGGGCCCGCTCGAGGAAATCGCCGGTAGCGCCGATTGCAGCGCCCACCAGCAGGCGGCCTTGCTCGTCTTTCGCCGCGCCCGGATACTTGAGTTTCTTCTGGATATCCTTGACCGTGATCAGACCCTTGAGTTCATAGTTGTCATCCACAACCAGCAGCTTTTCCACCCGGTGTTGATGCAGAATCAACTCCGCCTGCTCCAGCGTGGTACCTACCGGAACGGTGATCAGATTTTCCTTGGTCATGATCTGCGAAATAGGGATGTCCGTACGCGTTTCAAATCGCAGATCACGATTGGTGAGAATTCCCACCAGTTTCTTTCCTTTGGTCACGGGCACGCCGCTGATGCGGTATCGCCGCATGAGATCAAGGGCATCGCTGATATTGCGCTCTGGCTCGATTGTGATCGGATCTACGATCATTCCGCTCTCCGAGCGCTTTACCTTGTCGATTTCGCCGGCCTGCTGCTCGATTGAAAGACTTCGATGAACAATTCCCAATCCGCCTTGTTGCGCCAGGGCAATGGCCATCCGCGATTCGGTCACGGTATCCATCGCGGCGCTGATCACCGGAATGTTCAATCGGATGTTGCGGGTTAATTGGACCTGGGTGTTGACTTCGGAGGGAATTACGTCCGACCTTGCGGGCAGCAGCAAAACATCGTCGAAGGTCAGGGCCTCGGGGACCGGGAAGTTAATCATGGGGTTTGTCCGAAATCGAAAAGGAATTCATACAGTATTGTATGAACTCTGAACACCGTCATGCAAACTCAGTGCATCCGGCTCGTTATAGCAGCCATAAAAATTTCCGATTTCCCATATGTGAATCTTCGGCGCATTCTATCGGCATAGATGTTTCGCAGTATCGAACCTCTACTTCAACGCAATCAAAGGTGTTCCTCCAATGCTCCTCCTTGGCTGGAAAAGCGGCTACTGCCGTTTCTCCAGCCTCATTTTTTGGAGGAAGCATTCTAGGCAAGACTGCTACCGCTTGTCCGCGTTTTGGTCATGGGCCGCCTGCTGCGCGTCTAATCCGTGGGTTGGATCTTTATGGAACAACTTTCGCGAGATATCAGGCCAGAACTCCTGAAACATTGCGCCGAACGCTCCTTCGGCGGTCACAATCATGCCGTTCGAGATGGTGAGGCCGACGCCCGAGTTGCTGCCCGGATAGTAGAGATTTGAAATCGCTCCTGACGCTATATTTCCCATGACGTTCGAGTAGTTGGGTTCCCACTTCCCGGTGTTGTCGTGTTTGCAGATGAAAGCGGCTGCTACGGCGTAGAGCAGGCGGTGCGTGGTGCTGCCATGGCCCATGCGAAAATAGCGGGGATCCTGATGCAACAGCGCGGGCAATATGCCATTGCCGATCATATTGCTGTCAAATGTGTCCAAGTAGGCCGCCCCGGCCCGCTGCCCATAGCCTTTCATTCCCCATCCAAAATTCAGATCGTTATCCGCCTCATGGTAGCCGGCAACCAGGAATGCCACGCCAAAAGTCACGGGGTCAACGGAGGTGCGGAAGGCAAGGCGTATCTTCTGCCACCCGGTCAGCGAGACGGCGTCATTGCGATAACTGACGTTGAAGGATGGCACAACGCCCAGCACCCTCTGCTGTGTCTGCTCCTTGATTTGCTGCTCGGCTCTTTCATGCTGGGTCTGCTCCTGCCGTGCGGCGGACGGGGGCACGGGCGATGCGGCAGGTGGTTGAGGCTGAGACGTTTGGGATCCGGAACCTGGTTGTCCAGAGTCGCTCTGAGTGGGCTGCGTGGTTTGCGGGGCCGCCACTTCCTGTGCGTCCGAGGCAATCCGGGGCCAGTTCACCACGGAAGTCTCCACCGTTGTGCGCCAGTGCGAGTCTGGCGCGTTGACATCTTGCGCTAACAGCGGCGTGGAGAGTCCTATCGCCGCCAAAGTCAGCAGCCAGATACTTGCAATTTTCACGAAAAAGCTCCAATGGTCCAACGAATGGGACTAGGAATAACGCTTTATTCTATCGTGCGCTTTGGCTCAGCCGGCAACTTGCGCCACATTGCCGAATCTTTTCCGTCTCCACGGTTATCAAAAGTTCGGAATTAGGCATTGAAGCATCCGAGCAGAGGCGGACAGCGGTTGCCGGTTTCCGGCTGCTGGTAGGTTGTATTCCTTACCTTAGCAGCGCTATACTCTCAGGTGGTAGTTGCGGAAGTGTTTCCGTCCGTGTTCCAGGGGTGTGCCCGGTAAGAACGGCGGCAGATACTTGTGGTCCGCATTCCTGATTCATTTCCTGTCCATTTGCGTAAACGGCGAAGGCAGGCAGCCGTCAGGCCTGTTAGGGAAGCTACGGTCGCAGGCGGCATTGAGCGAGAAGGCTCGATTGCCTCGGAGTTTCGATTTAAGTATGGCATTTGCGCTTGATAAAGTTCGTGAGATTGCCGAGAGAGTTGCCCAGTCCAGTGGCCTGATTCTGTGGGACCTCGAGATGAAGGGGAGCGGTGCGACTCGCACTCTGCGCATCTATATCGACAAGAAACCAGAGGGCGTGACGCACGAAGACTGTTCGGCTTACAGCCGCGAGGTTGCGACTATTTTTGACGTCGAGGATGCAGTTCCCGGCGCGGCTTACCTGCTGGAAATTTCTTCTCCCGGCCTTGACCGCAGGCTCTTCAAGCCTGAGCACTTCGAGCAGTTCACGGGTAGTCTGGTGAAGTTCAGTACGCGCGACCTGGTCCACGGCAATCGTCATTTCGAAGGCCGTCTGGTTCGCTTTTCCGAGGGCAGTCTTACCGTTGATCTCGATCAGGTAGGCAGCCGCAAGAAGGCCAAGGCCCAAGGTGCCGGAGTTGTGGTGGTGCCTTACTCCAATGTTGAGAAGGCCAGCCTGGTACCGGAGTTCTAGCAACGTCAACCAGCGCGGCTTCGCAGCGCGCGCAACATTCAACAAAGCGGTTCCGGCTCGAGTCCGGACAGGGCAGAATTCAACCGGGGCGCGGCCCCGCTTACGTTAAGGTGGCATGGAATATGGCAAGTGAACTTTATAACGTGATCGACGCGTTGAGCCGCGAGAAGGGGATCAATCCCGACATCGTCGTTTCCGCAGTTGAAGACGCTATCGTCGTCGCCACGCGCAAGTTCTACAAGACGCAGGAGAGCCTGCGCGCCGTCCTCGATCGTGAAACCGGCATAATTCATGCCTACTCAGTCCGGGAGATCCTTCCCAGCGAGGACGACATCGAGGATCCGCAGATCCAGATCTCTCTCGAAGAGGCGCTCAAGATCAGCGATGACGCCGTGGTTGGCGGTGAATTGCTGCAGGAGAAGTCCATCGAGGGACTCGGTCGGATCGCGGCTCAACTGGCGAAACAGGTCATCTTCCAGAAGGTGCGTGAAGCCGAGCGCGATACGGTCTTCAATGAGTATCATGGCCGCGTCAATGAAGTTGTGAACGCCACCGTCAAACGTATCGAAGGTCCGGATTTCATCTTCGACCTCGGCAAGGCCGAAGCTCGAATGCCGCGCAAGGAACAGTCGAAGCTTGAATCCTTTGCGGTTGGCGAGAGGGTTCGGGTTGTGATTACGCGTGTCGAGAAGGCCACCAAGGGACCCGGCGTCATTGTCTCCCGTGCGGCTCCCGAGTTGGTCTCAAACCTTTTTCAGACGGAGGTTCCGGAGATTTATGACGGCACCGTGGTCATCCGCGCGATTGCCCGCGAAGCTGGCGAGCGCACCAAAATTGCCGTAATGTCGCGCGATAAGGACGTTGACGCCGTAGGCGCGTGCGTCGGCATGAAGGGCATGCGCGTGCAATCGATCATCCGCGAGTTGCGCGGCGAGAAGATTGACATCATCGAGTATCACGACGATGCCGTCGGTTTTGCGGAGAAAGCCCTGCAGCCCGCCAAGGTCTCTCGTGTCTCCATTGTGGACAGCAAGGAGAAGCATCTCGAGGTCATCGTGGATGACACTCAGCTCTCGCTTGCCATTGGCAAGAAGGGTCAGAATGTGCGTCTTGCCGCCAAGCTGCTAGGATGGAAGATCGACATCAAGAGCGAAGAGGAAAAGCGCCAGGAAGTCGAGCAGCAGATGAATTCGCTGGTCGGCAATTCGGCAACCTCGCTGGAAAATATTGCGGCCGAGCTCGGCGATCCGGTTCTGGAGAAGCTGACCAACGCCGGCATTACAAGCGTCGAGTCGCTTGCCGATATGACCCCCGAAGAGCTGGAGGCCATCCCCGGCATCGGTCCCGAGACGGTCGAGAAGATCTCTGTTGCGGTTAATAATTACTTTTCCCGGTTGGAATCGGCCGATCTTGTGGCCGACGCAGATGCTGCCGAACTTGACGACAGCTCAGAAGCTCTGGCGGTTTCCGAGTCCGATGTGGATCCGGAGACAACCGTGGCTGAAGGGACCGGGGAGCGGCATCTGGACGAACCGGTGGAAGCCGTGCCGGAGCCGGGTGCAGCCGCCGACGGAGAGAATGCTCCCGCTGCGGCTGAAGACGAAGTCGTTCATGAAGGTGAGCATCCGGGCGAGCATGACATCGACCCGGGCAACAAGTAATGCGCGGGGTTGCGGCCTTGCGGTCGCGCCCGCATCAGCTTCTTTTCGGAAGCCAGTTTCTGGGCCGCTTCGGAGAGTGCCCAGGCAAACGCAGCATGGATGTCTTCCCATCGAAGACCTCTCCAGTCAGGTAGCAGCACCGCGCTGAGGCGCAGCCTTACCGTTCTGGGCAAGTGGAACGATTCGGCATAAGGAAATGAACGGCGGATGAAGATTCGAATTAACGATCTGGCTCGCGAGCTGGAAGTAAAAAGCAAACAGATTCTCGACGTGCTTATCAAGGTTGGCGTCACGGAGAAGAAGACCCACTCCAGCTCCGTTGAAGTCGATGAGGCCGAAAAGGTTCGGAAATATTTCCGTGAGTCGAGCGGCGCGCATGCACGCCATCGCACCGGCGGCGAAGAGTTCCGCCCCAAAATCGATCTCTCGAAGATCTCAAAGCCCGGCGATGCGCTCAAGGCCATTCTGGCGCGCAAAGAGCAGACCACTGAAGCGGCTTCGCCTGCCCGCCCACCAGTGCCTCCTCCGCCCGCGCCGCCGAAAGCCATTGTCAATAAGCCTGCCGCTCCGCGGCCCGCGCCGCCCGCGCCGGTTGTCCCAGAGCGCACTCCGCGTTTTGTAACGCCGGAGTCGGTTGCCCTGCGCTCGCCGCAGCCGCGGGTTGAGCCGCCCAAGCCTCCTGCTGCGATAGTGCCCGCAGAAGCTCCCGCGCCGCCAGTCGCCGTGGCTGCTCCGCCTGTGTTGCCTGCGCCTCCGTCCTCGCCTGTTGAGGTTCCGGAAGCTGCCGGTCCTGCGGAGGTGGCTACTCACGCTGTTGAACCTGCCGCCGAGAAGGTGGCTGAGGTCAAGGCCCCGGTGAGCGCTCCGATTGCGGAACCCTCGCCCGCTCCGGTTGCACCGGCTGCTGAGACGCCTGTTCCGGCTCCCGCAGCCCCGCCTGCAACTCCGCCGGCCAAGCCTGCTGGCCACAAGTCTCCGGCCGTCCGTTCGTCGCCGGGGCAAACGACTACTCCGCCGGCACGCCGCATGATTGTGCCGCAGACGGGGCCGCGTCCGGTTTACCTCGCGCCTCCGCCTCCGCCCGCTCGACCGCCCCAGCCGCCATCGGCGATGGGAAATCGCACGGGCCTGCCAGTGCGCGGCCAGCCAATTTTCCAGCGCCCCCGGCCCGGACAAAATGGTCCTGCCGGCCCTGCTGGCGCTTTCAATGCCGGAGGTGTTGCAGGCGCTCCTGGCACGCGTCCGCCTTTCCGTCCAGGCGAGCGTCGCCCGATGCACCCTACCCGCACCGCTCCTGTCCCAGGCGGACGTCCGCCAATGGCTGGACGCCCCGGTATGGGCACGCGTCCCGGTGGTCCGCCTCGTCCAGGCGGTCTGCTTGGTGCTGCCGCCGGAGCTCCGCCTCCTGGAACTGCGCCACGTCCTGGTGCCCGAGTAGGCGCTCCTGCCCGTCGTCCTGGCCAGCGTTATCAGGGGCCGCGCGGCAAGCAGGAAGGACCAATGAAGGGTTTCACGCCGCCACCCAGGCTTTCGCTCAGCAATGAGCCGATGCCGATCACGCGTGCGATTACCATCTCGGAAGGCGTCAGCGTTAAGGATCTGGCCGAGAAGCTTGGCATCCGCGCCAAGGACTTGATTGCGCGCCTATTGGCTCGCGGGGTTTTTGCCACCATCAACCAGACTCTCAGCGAAGACTTGGCGCGCGACATGGCCCGCCATTTCGGAGCCGAGAGCTCGGTCATCAGCTTTGAGGATCAGATTCAGCAGGACTACGATGCGCAGGCCATTGAACAGGAGAACGAAGCAGTCTTCAACACCGTCACCCGTCCTCCGGTGGTTACCATCATGGGTCACGTCGATCACGGTAAGACCAGTTTGCTCGATGCGATTCGTTCCACCAGCGTGGCCGAAGGCGAAGCTGGCGGCATCACTCAGCACATTGGCGCTTACAAGGTAAAGATCACCGACACGAATTCTCCGGCGTTTGGCCGCGAGATCGTCTTCCTCGATACTCCAGGTCACGAGGCTTTCACCCGCATGCGTGCCCGCGGCGCCAAGGTTACAGACATTGTGATTCTGGTGGTTGCTGCCGATGACGGAGTTATGCCGCAGACCATTGAGGCTATCGATCACGCCAAGGCCGCCAAGGTTCCGCTGATCATCGCCGTCAACAAAATCGATAAGCCGGATGCACAGCCCGACCGGGTCAAGAAACAGCTTGCCGACCGTGGCTTGCTCCCCGAAGACTGGGGCGGCGACACGATCTTCGTGGATGTTTCGGCGAAGAAGCACACCAATCTTAACCAGCTCATGGAGATGATCTGCCTGGTTGCCGATATGAAGGAGCTCAAGGCTACGCCCGAGCGCCTCGCATCCGGCACTGTGCTGGAGGCCAAGCTGGATCGCGGACGCGGTCCGGTGGCCACTGTCCTCATCGACAACGGTACGCTGCATGCCGGCGAGAACTTTGTGGTGGGCAACATCTTCGGCAAGGTTCGCGCCATGTTCGACGATCGTGGACGCACTCTCGACGAAGCCGGTCCCTCAACTCCTGTGGAAATCCTCGGACTTGAAGGTCTGCCCCAGGCCGGCGACCAGTTTGTGGTTGTCGCCGAACGCGAGAAGGCCCGCGAGATCGCAGACTACCGCGAAGCAAAGGCACGTGAAGCTGTTCTGGCCAAGACTGCCCGTGTCTCGCTCGAAGGCCTCGCCGAGCAGATCAAGAAAGATGGCTCCAAGCAACTCGACATCATCCTCAAGGGCGATGTTCAGGGCTCGGTCGAAGTCATCAACGACTTGCTTACGAAGCTTTCTGGCGAACAGGTGCGCATCAAGGTGCTGCGTCACTCGGTCGGCGCCATCACCGAGAGCGACGTGCTTCTGGCCGCTGCCTCGAATGCCATCATCATCGGATTCAATGTTCGTCCCGAACGCAAAGCGCAGGAAATGGCCGACCAGGAGAAGGTCGATATTCGCCTCCACTCCATCATCTATGAACTGCAGGACGAGATGAAGAAAGCCATGACTGGCCTGCTCGACCCAACCATCAAGGAAACCTATCTTGGACGTGCCGAAGTGCGTGACACGTTCCGGATTCCGAAGGTTGGCACGATCGCCGGTTGCCAGGTTCTCGATGGTCTCATCAAGCGCGACTCCGACGTCAGGTTGCTCCGCGACAACGTTCTCGTGTTCACGGGCAAGGTCTCGTCGCTCAAGCGCTTCAAAGATGACGCCAGCGAGGTTCGTAACGGTATGGAGTGCGGCATCGGAATTCACAACTACAACGACGTTAAGAAGGGTGACATCATTGAGGCCTTCAGCGTCGAGAAAATTGCTACCCAGTTGAATTAGCTCAAGCGCTGGTCATCAGCGTATTCTGCGACGACAGTGAATCCCGAAGCCACCGTGCTTCGGGATTTTTCTTGCTGCCGGGATGGTCCTTTCTCAGTGAGTACTCTTACAAAAGCATTACATCAGAGAGGCTGTTCGCGCTCGAAAGCGTTGTCGCGATCATGTAGGCTTTTCTCACCTATTCAGGAACTCTCAAAAGTGGTGCCAGCACGGGTTAGAAACGACGAACCATAGCGTCTTTGTTACAAGCTATGGATTCGACGATCACTCAGCGGGTACCGGAGTCAAGAAATGAAGAAAGCTTTGTTGTTGGTTCTTTTATTTGCCGCTTCTGCTTGTGCGTTTGCTCAGCAGGATTATGTCGGCCGTTATGATTCCTTCGTCGGCTTCACTTACCTGGACACCCCGTTGATGAACCTCATGGAACGCGGCTTCATCACCGAAGAGGGAGTCAATGTTAACCGCTGGCTTGCCATGGGTGCTGACTTCAGCGTTATGACAGGACACAGCGGCCTGAAGATCGGGGAACTCGTTCCCGCCGACCGCGCTGGGGCTCTGGCGTATTTCGGCCCCTACGGCGTCACCAACGCTTATGCTGTCCCGTACAATTCCACGACCTACACTTACACCATCGGGCCGCAGATCAATATCCGCAATATCCACAAGCTCAAGAAGGTATCTCTATTCATTCACCCCGATATTGGCGCGATTCACCAGATCGTGACAGCTGACCCTCATACGACGCTGGACACGATGATTGTGAATGCCCTTGTTCCGGGTGGCAAGCGCCCAGACACGACGTATTTTTACGGTGTTGGTGGAGGCGCGCAGTACGCCATCTCTAAGCACTTTGGTCTGCGTTTCACCGCAGATTTTGTGCGTCTGCACCTTTTCAGCAACCTGCTCGCCGACAGCCGCAACTCGCTTCGAATAGGCATTGGCCCCAGCTTCAACTTCGGCAAGAACGTAAAGAAGTAGGCCACTGCGGTTCAGAATGGGAAAGGCCTCGTCCTGTGAATGAGGCTTTTCTTTTACCGCTTTACCGGAGAAGCTGCCAATTTCTCAGCGTCTGCATCTTACGGTTGACGATTTATTTCATGGGGTGCCAGATTCGGTGTAATATCTCTCCACTTCGTCCAGAGACTCTGACTTGTCAGAGTTTCGTAAGCGGATGGTTCAGCTGTAGGGGTGGCTGACGAGATTTCCAAAGTATTGTGTTTTACGAACGAACGCTCTCCGGCGCTGCGCCTAGATTTTTGCGCGGCGCTCGCGAGAGTCGGGCAGGACCAAATTGGTGTTTGCGCAAGACTATTCTGTTGGACCAGACATGTCGTTGTACGCCTGATATTTCAAAATGAAGGCCAAAATTCAGAGTTTCTGCCTGGTACTGGTCGTAAAAGGCCTCCAGAGCCGAAAACCCGGAGCTGAAGATCAATGAAGAAGCTGTTCTTGGCAGCACTGCTGCTCACCCTCTCCGCCTGCGCTTTTGCGCAACAGGATTACGTTGGTCGTTACGATTTCTTTACCGGATTCAGCTTTTTGGATTCCCCAAAGCTGGACTTGCAGCAACGAGGATTTAACACTCAGATTGGCGTCAACGTAAGACAATGGTTGGCCATGGGGATCGACTACAGCATCCAGACCGGCCACGCGGCGCTGGTCCCTAACGACCTGAAGCCGCAATACACGACATTGCTGAACAACACGTTGGCAGCAGCGCAGGCTGGCGAGATTACGGGCTTCCCGTCGGCCTTGGTGCCGGCCGGTTATAAGTTGTGGGCGCCTTTTGACGCAACGACCCAGACGTTTACCGCTGGGCCGCAGCTTGCATACCGGCACATGAAGAAGGTGACTCTTTTCGTGCATCCGTCAATTGGCGCGATCCACGAGAACATCTCGATCGGAAACCACAACGACTTGTTCATCAAGAACGTCGTTATTCCTGGCCTCCTATCGACTGGAATTCTGAAGACCACAAAGCCGAACGACACAACGTACTTCTACGGCCTCGGCGGTGGTGCCGATTACAATCTCACCAAGCACTTCCACCTGCGCGCAGACGTGGAGTTTGTACACGTCTTCCTGTTTAGCGATCTCCTGCGAGATTCGCGCAACAGCGTGCGTCTCTCGGTTGGTCCCACGTTCAACTTTGGCAAGAACGTAAGCAGGTAGGGAAGCAGTTGCTCCTCCAACGATGGGCTTCGTCTTCTGGGACGAGGCCCTTCGGTTTTGCAATCGTTCTTGCATTTGCCCCCAAGTTGCTCCTACACTCAGCGCCATCTCATGCCCATCGCGCACCTCACCCTCGAACTCCGCATTGAAGCTGCGCACTCTCTCAAGGATCGCCGCCAGGTGCTGCGCAGCCTCAAGGATCGTTTGCGTTCTGGCTTCAACGTCTCGGTTGCTGAAATCGATCCGACGGATCTCTGGCAATCGGCGACTCTCGGCGTGGTTGCCATTTCGTCTTCGCGTGACTACCTTAACGGGCTGATGAAACAGGTCGAATCCGCGGCCACGCGAATTGCCAACAACCACGGTGCCGAAGTCACCGACAGCTTTGTCGATTTACTTGACTAAGGTGACTGCATGGCTTGTGTATCCTGCTTTGCGCCTGCTCTGCAGGGCTGTTCCCGGCCAGACCGGCTGGCCCGCCCCGCGCTTTTTGTGGGACACGCGGGCGACTATTATCCATGGCGCACATCTAATTCTTAGCCGATGGATGTATACAGCGCGTTAAACAACCCGCTTTCCGCATTCCGCCGCACTTCTTTTGTTGACTCCCGGCGGCGAACACGTTACGCTCCTGCCCAATGGTATCTGGCTCCATCCAGAGGTATCGATTCCAGCCGTCTCCGCACACTCGTGTCTTCGTCCATCAGGCTCAAATTTCTGCAGTGCTTCAGCATTGTTCATCGGCGCAGATTGCGCCAGAGGTGAATTCAAACTCTCGATGAAGAAAAACGTCGAACTTCGTCCCAATGTCGAAACTCTGTTCGGTACGCGCGACGAGAACCTTCACCTGCTTGAAGACGGACTGAATGTCACCGTCGAACTCAAGCCCAATTCCATAGAGATTGACGGCACGGCCGAGGATGTAGCTCGGGTCGAGCAGGTCTTCAACGACTTTGAATATCTGCGGGCTCACGGCCAGCAGGTTTTCAACGGCGAACTCACCAGCATGTTGCGCGTGCTCGTCGCCGACCCGGCGGTCACTCTGCGCCAGCTTGCTGAAAGTGGCAAGCAACGCTCGGTGGGCAGCAAGCGGCAGGTTCAGCCCAAGAGCGTCAATCAGCGCCAATACCTTGAAGCCATCGAACAGAGCGACATGGTCTTCGGGATCGGTCCTGCCGGAACCGGTAAGACCTACCTTGCGGTTGCTATGGCCATCTCCGCCCTGCTCTCCAAGAAGGTTGCTCGAATCATTCTCGCCCGCCCTGCAGTGGAAGCTGGCGAACGCCTCGGCTTCCTTCCCGGGACGCTGCAGGAAAAGGTCGATCCCTATCTGCGCCCGCTCTACGATGCTCTCTATGACCTTTTGGAGCCCGAGAAGGTGGACCGCTTCCTTGAGAAGAACGTGATTGAGATTGCCCCCATCGCATTTATGCGTGGCCGCACGCTCAATGATTCTTTTGTCATTCTTGACGAAGCCCAGAACACCACCAGCGAACAGATGAAGATGTTTGTCACCCGCCTCGGCTTCAACTCCAAGGCAGTCATCACCGGCGACATCACGCAGATCGACCTGCCGAACCCCAGCCGCAGTGGATTGGTGGAGGCAAAGAACGTGTTGCAGGGAGTCGAGGGCATCCGCTTCCAGATGTTCAACGAAACCGACGTGGTTCGTCACCAGCTTGTGCAGCGCATTATTCGAGCCTACGAAGATTTTCGTGTGCGCGATGACCGCCAGCTCACCCTGCAATTGGAGGGCGATTCCGCCCGTGCCGCCGACCTGCAGAACATTACAGAAAAGGCCAAGGAGAGCACTGCTTTCCCGCAGTAGCGCTTTGAGTACAATAGAAGGGAGGGCATCGCGCCCTCCCCTTTCCTTTTGCAGTTGCATCCGGGATTGCCCGGAATTGAGACCAGTGATTCTAGAACGACGAAAATCGAAAGATCTGAGCCGCTTGGCCCTCGCACGTTTTGCCAACCAGGCTCAGCGCATCGTCGGGCTCTCCGGCGAGGTAAACATCCTGCTTACGGGCGATGCTGAAATCCAGCGCCTGAACCTGCAGTTCCGCCGCAAGGACCAGCCCACCGACGTGCTTTCCTTCCCCAACGACCAGCCCTTGGCGGGCGGCGATATCGCCATTTCGCTGCAGACGGCTCGCACCCAGGCCACCGCGATCGGCCACAATCTGCTCACGGAGGTCAAAGTCCTCATCCTACATGGCATGTTGCACCTGGCCGGGCATGACCACGAAACTGATCGCGGCCAGATGCGGAAACTGGAGCGGCGGCTTCGCGCCGAACTCAATCTCCCGGCTGGCCTCATTGAGCGGGCCACGGAACGCACCGGGCCCTCGCCACGCAAAGCCAGTAAGAGGAGGCCGTGGTAATGGCCTTCCTCTTGCTTTTTCTCCTGCTTCTCGCGTTGCTCGTTGTCAGCGCCTATGCCTCGCGCCTGTACACCGAGAGCGGTAAGTTTCTCTCCCGCGAGTTTCAGGAGAACATCGAGCTTTTTGAGCACCAGATTGAGCCGCGCCTCGGATTCACCCATCACCGCGCCGCTCTTTCCTTTGCCCTGCTTGAGCAGCTTCTTACCGCGGCGATCTGCTTTCTGCTCGCCTGGTCGGTTTTTTCACAGACCGGCTGGACGGTCGAAGATGCCGCGCAAGCCGCTTTTTTTGCCGTCATCGTCATTCTCATTTTTGACCGTTTTTTGCCCTACCTGCTTTTTTCGCGCACTCGCGGAGGCTGGCTTGTCCGCTTCGTGTTCCTTCTGCGGCTGCTGATCTGGTCCGTCTTTCCGCTCACCCTGGTTCTCGGATTTCTCCAGTCCATCATCTCTCTGACCCGTCCACAGAACGCCGACGAAGAACCCGAGCACCCCTCCGAGGCCGTGGACGCCCTCATCGAGGCTGGACAGGACGAGGGCATTCTCGAGGAGAGCGATCGCGAGCTCATTCATTCGGTAGTCGAGTTTGGCGATAAAACCGTCCGCGACGTTATGACTCCGCGCCCGGCCATTGTCGCGGTCTCAGCCGATACCACGGTTGAGCAGCTCACCCATCTGCTCTCGCAGCATCCTTTTTCGCGCGTTCCCGTCTATCGCGCAGACCTTGACCACATTGTCGGCATTGCATCGGCTCGCGACCTGCTCCAGGTGGCTGACACGGACGCTGCCCGCCGAGTCGCCAGCAGCCTGATGAAGACCGACGTCTATTTCGTCCCAGAAACCAAGCGCGCCAGCGAACTGCTCAATGAAATGCAGCGCGCCAATCGCCGGATGGCCATTGTCATCGACGAATACGGCGGTGTCGCCGGCCTAGTCACTGTTGAGGATCTCATCGAGGAGATCGTAGGCGAACTCAGCAACGAAGGCGAGCTGCGCAATGAGGCCATCCGCGAGAGCGACAACAGCTACATCGTTCTCGGAAGCCTTGAAGCCGACCGCCTCGAGGAGCTTTTCGGCCTCCGACTGGACGAGGATTGGCATGCCACCACCGTCGGCGGCCTAGTGACTGAAATTGCCGGACGCATTCCGCTGCCCGGCGAATCCGTGCAGGAAGGCGAACTCCGCTTTGAGGTTCTGGAGTCCACCGCCCGTCGCGTCGAAAAGGTCCGTGTACTCACCAAACAGCCTTCCCCCATTCCCAAGAACCCCGCAGTGGAATAGCATCAGAGTGTGCGTTCAGGATTCGTAACCATCATCGGCCGTCCCAATGCGGGCAAGTCTACCTTGCTCAACTCGCTTGTCGGCGAAAAACTCGCCATCGTAACCCACAAGGCGCAGACCACGCGCAGCCGAATTACCGGCATCGTCAACGTAAAACGCAAGGGCAAACGTCCCGCTGGCCAGGTCGTCTTTGTCGATACTCCCGGCGTGCATAAGCCGGATGACCAACTCAACAAGCGCATGATGCAGGAGGTCTATGACTCGCTCGAAGGCTGCGACCTGCTCCTGCTGATTGTGGATGTCACGCAGAAGTTTGGCACCGGAGATGAGTTTGTTCTGGACATCGTCAAGCGCGCCAAGCTGAAGACCTTTCTATTGCTGAACAAGATCGATCTCTTCGAGAAGACCAAGTTGTTGCCCGCCATTGAAGCCTGGTCCCAGCGCTTCGACTTTGCACAGATCGTTCCCATCTCAGCCGAAAAAGAGCTGGGCAAGGAAGAGCTGCTCACCTCGGTGGTCAACGCGCTGCCCGAAGGACCAAAGTATTTCCCCGAGGACCAGATCACCGATCAGCCTGAGCGCTTCATCGTCGCCGAACTGATTCGGGAGCAAATTCTTATCAACACCGCGCAGGAGGTTCCGTACGCCAGCGGCGTGCTGATCGAAAAATTCGAGGAAGGCAAGAAGCTCTCCCGTATCTCGGCCGTAATTTTCGTGGAGCGCGAGGGCCAGAAAGCCATCGTCATTGGCAAGCAGGGATCGATGCTGAAACACATTGGCACCCGCGCCCGTCAGCAGATTGAACGCATCCTCGGCGTCAAGGTTTTCCTCGAACTGTTTGTGAAAGTGCGCGAAGGATGGCGTGATAACGTCCACGCCGTCGATGAGGCCATCGACTGGCGCAAACAGGTCGAAGCTCTGAATACACGCCTTTCCGACAAGGATGAGAAACCCGGGGGGCGCAAAACCCCGGCTAAGTCAGCCAAGGCCCAAAAGCTCAAAGCTCAAGAGTAGTAGAACTCATCAAATAGAACGGCGTGCGGAAAAGAGGCTCAAGCCCCATCCGCACGCCGCATCTTTGTTATTGCCGTGCTCTCTTTATCCTTATTTGCTATAGCGCCAACTTCCTGCGAATCACGCCGCCTAAGCCCACTAATCCGGTGGCCAGCATGATCATGCTGGCGGGCTCAGGTGTTGCGGACGTGGTGTAGTTTACGTTTGCGTAGAAGGCCACTCCGGAGGGACCGCCGCCGGAATTGTTATCGGAGACCACAAGGGTGTTGACGCCCGGCAAAAAGAATGAAGCAACATCGGTGCTGAAAGCGACGTTGCCGAATTCCGATAACGGGCCACTGATGAGATTGCCGTTCAGGAAAACATATCCCGAATCATCTACATTACCTGCACCCGTCAGAGAGATGGCGGAGAAGCTAGACGGAAGCGTGAACGTCGTTTTAATAAACCCACTCTGACCACAACCACCGCCGCACTCGGGCGGAACCTGTACGACGAGCGTTCCCAAAGGTGCTCCCGGCGGGGGACTAGTAAAGCTTCCAAGATTATCGATCCCGACGGGAGTAAATGTCAGACCGGTGATATTGCCCTGAGCAAATGCTGGTGAATTTGGATCTACGGTTGCACCGAGATTATTGGCGTCACTCTGAACCGTAACTGTACCCGCTGCGAGCGGTATGGCTACCAGTGCCAGAAGCACCAAAGCAGTTAGTGAGTGTACTGCAAAGCGAACAAACGAAAACAACTTAACTTTGGACTCCATATTTCTCCTCACGCCGAGCATTTCTACGGATGACCGAATGTTAGGGGCTTAACGTCTGTTGGCGTATGAACCGATCAAGGGCGCACAACTCCTTGTATAAACCGCGCCACATGGCACGCACGAACGCCATACTTGCATGTATCAAGATGGTTAGCAATTTTAGTGCCATCGAAATTAGCTGTGTATTCAATCGCTTACGAGAGGCGTAAGTGTGACAACGCAAGATTTTGCAGATTATCCGCGGTTGTCTTGCCCCATCCGTAAGTTTGAGGCGATGCTAGAACGGCGTGCGGAAAGGAGGTTTCCACACGCCGCGTCTTTTCTTGTGCCGTGTAATTTGGCCGCTACTTCGCTAATGCCAACTTCCTGCGAATCGCGCCCCCAAGACCCACTAATCCGGTGGCCAGCATGATCATGCTGGTTGGTTCGGGTGTTGCGGAAGTGCTGTAGTTTATGTTTGCGTAGAAAGCCACGCCGGAGGGGCCTCCGTATGCGTTGATATCGGAGATCATAAGGGTATTGACGCCTGGCAGAAAGTACGCCGCGTCGCTAGTGCCGAAAGCAGTATTGCTGGTTGATAGAATGGGGTTATTCGGGTCACTGATGAGATTTCCATTCAGGAAAACATATCCCCAATCATCCACATTGGCCACCCCAGACAGGGAAGCACTAGCGTAATTAGCCGGAAGCACAAACGTTGTCTCAATAAACCCACTATTGCCAAGATTGCCAGGGCCGGGCTGAGGAGGAACTTGTACCTGGATCGTTCCAACGGGCGATCCAAATGGGGCGAGAACCCAGCTGCCGGTGGAGACTGTCCCGACCGGCGTAAATGTGAGACCACTGATATTGCCCGAAAAAAGAACGGAGTCGGTGGCAGAGTTAGAAAGCGACACATGTCCGTAGGGGTCGGCACCCGCACTTGCGCCCATGTTTGAGGCGTCGCTCTTAACAGTTATGGTGTCGGCGGAGAGTGGCAGGGCCACCATCGCCAGAAGCACAACAGCCATCAGCGAATGCACCACAAAGCGAACAGACTGCGGCAACTTAACTTGGGACTCCATACTTCTCCTTGGGATTGAACAATTGCACGAAGGTTGAATGTTATAACCTACGACATTTACCGACGCACAAATTGATACAGCACTTGACGTGCCATCTCTTGTACGTTGTTTATTCATACACTTACGAAAATTATTGGCAAGATAGTGCAAGACTTTGCGGTTTATGTTTCACATTAATTTCTCTTCTGCGAAGAGAAGGCATGCCGGAACGCTCTCGTCAGACGATCAGTTTCTCCAGCTTCCAGCCTTCCAGTGCAGCTCCATTCCCGCAATCACACCTCGTCCCGGCATCGGCACGCCGGGAATCTCCTGATACTTAGTATCGGTCAGATTGGTCAGTTGCACATATGGAGTTAAGTAGCGGAATTCGCGTCCCACGGTCCACTCCACCAGCGGGTAGGTAGTGCTATCGAACTTTTGGAGGTTCGTCTGGTTCGTTACGCGTCGCTGCAAGGCCGCCACGCGGAAGCGTGAATCGAAGCCGCCTGGCAGTTTGCCCCACCAGGTTGCCACCCCGGAGTTGATCGGATAGTTGAATGCGTACTTCGATTGCAGCCCATTTAACGCTGCCGCCCTGCCTTGCAGTCCGGTATAGCTCAGTTCGATGCGCTGTTGCCGTGGAAGCTGCCAGCGCAGTGAAATTTCGGCGCCGGTAAAGTTCAAGTTCTGGATGTTCTCCGCCACGTAGGGCAAGCTCGGATCGCTGCGCACGTAATCGATCACGTTGCGGTCGCGGCGGTTGAATACGTCTGCCTCCACAATCACTCCGCGCCTGATCAAAAGCTGCACGCCGCCCTCGTAACTCCACGCCGACTCAGGCTTCAGGTTTGGATTGCCCAAGTCCGCGGGATCGGTGTAGTACAGCTCGGTGTAGGTGGGCAGACGGAATGCATGGGAGGCCGAAGCTCGTAGCTTTACACGGCTAGCGGCCCAGTAGGAGCCTGAAACCGACGGGCTGAACACCTGGCGTCCGCCCGTGTAAAGCTCCTCGCGAGCGCCTGCGTTGAACGAGAAGCGCCGCAATGCCCGCGCGTCAAAGCTGGCATAAACGCTGCCCTGGTCCCTGGTATGGGTTCCCAGATTCGTGCTGTCGATGTGCTCCCGCAAGCCCTCGATGCCGTAGTAGACGCGCATGTTCTCGCGAATCTTCTCATAGCGCCGCACCGCCGCCTGGTAATCGGTGGAGATATGGTTGTTCTCATAGATCGAGGGATCGGCCCGGAAGAGGATGAACTCATCGGTGTGCCTGCGGTAGGCGAAGTCCGCGCTGGTCTGCGTTCCAATCGGCTGCGTCCATGCGGCCAGCCATCCTTTGCCGCGCTCCCAACTCGGGTACGCTCCATAAAATCCCTGTGCGCCGTAGGGACGGTCACTGATGCCGAGTAGTATGTCGCTGCGTCCCAGCCGAGAGTTGATCCCGGACTCCGACGCAATCGCAAGGTTGCGGTAGTCGCGATTTGTGATGAAGCCGGTTGAGAGCTCGCGAACAAATGTCAGTTGTTCGTCGAATTGCTTGCGCGCCAGGGTGAGCGCGCCGTTCTGCTGATTGGTCCCCCAGTTGCCGATGCCTGCGCCCAGGCGAATTTCACTATGGTTTGGCACGGCGGTGATGAAATTTACCGCACCGCCCATTGCGTCCGAGCCATACATCGTCGAACCCGAGCCTTTCAGCACTTCTACGCGCCGCACGGACTCGAATGGGAACGGAACATCCAGATTGTTGTGCCCGGTCTGTACGTCGTTGAGGCGTAATCCATTGACAAGTATCAATGTTTCGCCAAAGGTTGCGCCGCGGATGGAAAGATCCGCTGACGTTCCCGGAGCGCGCTGCTGCACGTCGAGTGACGGATCCTGTTCGATCGCGTCGGCCCAATTGCGGTAGGTCACTGGAGATTGCTCCACGTCAATGGTACTCACGCTGCGGTCGGTCTCCTCGAGTGGAACCGCGTCATAACTACCTGTCACCACTAATTGTTCTTCGTGGCGCGGCAGGTTGGTTCGAGGTTGAGCTGAAGTACTCGCATCTGGCGCGCTCTGCGCCAGGGCCGCGCAGCTAATTACAAAGAGGAATGCAACGATTTTCATGGACACCTTTACGAATGTTGTCTTTCAGTGGGGCGGAGGTAAGAGCAACTGCAACTGCAACTGCAGAAAGTAACCACGATTGCAGAGGTGGAGTTCATTGCTTCCCACCTTTGCCGCGCAAGAGCGGCGCAGCAAAGGTGGGACACCCGGCATTGCTTATTCTTCCGCCTCTTGAAACCTGAAACTACTCCTTAACTGCGATTCCGAGCGTCTTCATCTTGCGGTAGAGATGGCTACGCTCCAGGCCCAGCACTTCGGCTGTGCGGCTCACGTTGCCGTTATTTTCATCCAGTTTCTTCAGAATGTAGTCGCGCTCGTAGGCGGCGCGCGCCTGATGCAGGGTCGTAAAGTCGCCCAGCGAGCGTCTCGTTCCTTCGCGATAGAGTACCGACGGCAGATGTTTGCGCTCCAGACGCTGCACAGTGGGGTTCATAATCACGATTCGCTCGATGACGTTGCGCAATTCGCGCACATTACCCGGCCACAAGTAGCGGGTCAAGACCTCCAGCGCTTCATCGGCAATTTCCTTGGTTCGGCGGCTGTACTGGCCGCTGAACTCCTTCAGGAAATGCCGCGCCAACACCGGAATATCCTCCTTCCGCTCGCGCAGCGGAGGTACCACGAAGGGCACCACGTTCAGCCGGTAAAACAGATCTTCGCGAAAGTTGCCGCGTGCAATTTCTTCTTCCAGATCTTTGTTGGTGGCCGCGATCACCCGGACGTTCACCGTAATCGGGTTCTCCATTCCAATTGGAGCGAAGCGTCCCTCGTCCAGCATCCGCAGCACCTTGGACTGCGTCTTCAAACTCATGTCTCCCACTTCGTCCAGAAACAGGGTTCCGCCGTCAGCCTTGCGGAGTTTGCCTTCCTTCTCGCTATCGGCTCCGGGAAACGCGCCCTTGCAGTAGCCAAACAGCTCGCTCTCGATCAGGTCCTCGGGAATTGCCGCGCAGTTTACCTCTACGAACATGCCGTCTTTGCGCAGGCTCTGGGCGTGGATGGCGCGCGCCACTAGTTCCTTGCCGGTTCCGCTCTCGCCATAGATGAGCACCCGGCCATTGGTTGGAGCCATCAGCCCGATTTGCTGACGCAAGGCCTTCAGCGGAATGCTATCGCCAACAATTTCCGCGTGCGATACCTGCCGTTTCAAATCCTGGTTCTCGGAGCGCAGCCTCCGTGCTTCGGCGGCGTTCTTCACTACGATCAGCGTTTTGTCCAACGAGAGCGGCTTTTCCAGGAAGTCATAAGCACCCAGCTTGGTCGCTCGCACTGCGGTTTCCACAGTCCCATGTCCAGAGATCATTACTACCTCTGGCCGGTCGTCCAGATCCTTCACTTCTTGCAGTACGGCGAGACCATCCATGTGGGGCAGCCAGATGTCGAGTAGCACCACGTCGAAGTGCTGATCGCGCATCAAGGTGAGCCCACTCTCGCCGTCTTCGGCGAGAGTCACTCGATAGCCCTCGTCTTCCAGAATTCCGCCCAGCGACTCGCGAATGCTCGGCTCGTCATCGACTACCAGGATGTGGATCATCGCCCACCTTTCTTCTCGTTCAAACCTTTTTCTGCGTCTCAGCCGGCTCGGACGGATTTCGCTCGGAGGCTCCCGCCACCGGCAATTCCACCAGAAAGCGCGTGCCTGCCGGATGATTCTGCTCAACCCGTACGGTGCCGTGGTGGTCTTCCAGGATTCGCGCAACAATCGCCAATCCCAGCCCTGTCCCGCGCTCCTTGGTTGAGAAGTATGGCAGGAACAGCTTCTCCTTGGTGTCCAACGAGACTCCCTCGCCGGTGTCGGAAACCTCAATCTCCACCGCATCTCGCGTTTCGAGCAACGCGGTGCCAATGCGAATCTCGCGCAGTACTGAGTCCTTCAGGCTTTCCGCGGCGTTGTCCACAAGGTTGGCAATCACTCGCTTAATTGCCTCCGGATCGGCCATCACGCGCGGCAGATCGTCGGCGAGTTCCAGACGCACGTTGATTCCCGACAGCCGTCCATCGAAAAGCGCCATGGCAGATAGCACGATCTTGTTCAATTCCTCTGGCTGCGGCTGGGACTGAGGGAAGCGTGCCAGGGCCGAGAATTCGTTTACAAGTTTGCGCACGGTTTCCACCGCGCCGCTAATCGTATCCGCGCAGGATTCGATGATTGCCCGCGACGCGCCATCTCCCCACGCTCCGCGCTCGATGTGCTTCTTGATGCGCTCAGCCGACAACACAATCGGAGTCAGCGGATTCTTGATTTCATGCGCCACCCGGCGTGCAACCTCGCGCCATGCAGCCTGTTTTTGAGCTTTCAGCAAATCGCTCAGGTCTTCGAACACCACTACGTATCCAAGCTTGCGCCGCTGTTGCGAGCCGGTCATGGAGGCTACCGTGATACCCACTTCGAGCGGTGTTCCATGGCCCGGAATCTCCATCTGCGAGGTTGTCATACCCATGCGGTCGGCCTTGCGGGTCAGGCGGCGAATCTCTTCGGCTACGGCGGGCGCTTCGTCGGCAGGGAACAGGTCGATCAGCCGCAGTCCCGTCTGCTGTCCCGGCTGCGCAACCCCTTTTGGCTGAAACATTCGGATCAACGCGGCATTTACGCGCGTCACTTGTCCCATCCCGTCGAGCGATAGCACGCCAGAGGGAATGCTCTCCAGGATGGTTTCCATGTGCAGCCTGCGCTCTTCCAGCCGCACATTCACGTCCTGCAATTGGCTGCGATTGCTCTCCAACTCGGCTGCCATGCCGTTGAATGAACTCACGAGCTGGCCTAGTTCGTCGCCTGCGCTCACCTCAACGCGGTAGTCCAGTCTTCCCGCCGAGATTGCCTGCGTGCCTTCCGCCAGCGCCGTCACCGGCCGCGTCACCAGCTTGCTTAACGCAAGCGCGGACCACGTAGTACCGAACAGCACCAGCAGCGTGATCAGCAACAGTGCCTGCATGTAGGTTTGCCGGATCAGCTTGTTATTGCGCCGCAACTCCTGGTAGCGCTGCTCGCTCTGGTCGAGTTGGGTTAGCGCATCGCTGTATTTTTCCGGCAGTGGCTGCGCCACGGCCACGTAGCCCAACTCTTCCACCGGCGCCGTCCCCAGCATGTATTCGCGATTGTTGAGGGTGAACTGGCGCGGCTTGCTTTGCGAAGTGGCCACGTCGGGCACCGTCGTACGCAATATTCCCCACGGCAGCGGGGAGCCAAAGCTTGCCTCGATCTGTCCCTTGTAGAAAGCCAGAGCAAAGCCGCCCTGCAGCGTAATCTCGTGCTCGCGAAATTCCTGCATTAGCGAGCTGAACTTACCTGTGTGGTACGCCTGGAGCGCCTCGGGGCTCGCCGCAATCGCCTTCGCTTCTGCCATCGCGTTCTGCCCCGCATATCGGCTCAGCAGATCAGCCACGGCAGTGCTGCGCCCGTGAACCTCTTCAATCGGCTGCGAAAACCACTTATCGATCGAGCGGTTCATGAGTCCGTAGGCGAACAGGAACATGGCGATCACCGGCCCGAATGAAAGCACTAGCGCGCCCAGTACCATCTTGCTTCGGAAGCGCGACCCCGCGGTTCCCGCCTGGCGCTCCAGATAGAGCTTGAGCAGAGTGCGCAACAGAACGAAAATCAGCGCCACCAGCGCCAGGAAAATTAGCGCCGAAAGCGCAGCAAACACAAACGTCTGCACCAGCGAATCAGGCCGCAGAAATTTCAGGTTGAACGCAGCCTGCGAAAAGATGACGAACACCAGCAGCGTGATGCCTGAGCCCAGTAGCAGGAGCTTGCGGCGTCGAGAGCGAGTTGGGTCAGGACTAGTCAATCGAATCTCACACCGATTCTAGTGCAGAAAAGACACAAAAATCTCATGAGATCGAAAGATCGGGGAGGATCGGAGCGCACTTGCAAACTCTATTCTGGATTCGTTATCTCTTGGAAGGAGCGTTTTGTCGTTGCAGTTGATTCACCGTGTCGATCAATTTCTCAGACTCGATCGGCTTCTGCAGTAGCGTGAAAATCAGTCCGGATACAGCTCGTTCAGTTACCGCCGCAGCTTCAGCGGTGAGAATCACAACCTTGGAGTTCGGGCAGTTCTCATGCAGCCATGTGGTGAACTCGAGACCGTTCATACCTGGCATTGCGTAGTCTGATACGACCACGTCAGGTCGAGTATTCCGAGTCTCTCGCATGGCGGAAAGAGGCTCATAGAAGGTGAAGACTTCGTATCCGGCGTTACTCAATACGTCGGATACCACGTTGGCCACGGACACATCATCGTCTACAACAAAGATACGGGGCTTTGCGTAGTCTTTCATCGCAATCCACCAATATGCTTCGAGGCTTCTCCCGAGCCTAGGTGGACCCGCGTGTCCGTGTCAATCTGGCATCAGGCATTATTTTAGAATTAGAGGGCAGCATTTCCCGAAGAGGGCAATCTTGGCACTTCGGCTGGCCTTTTACGCAGAAGTGTTTTGCCGTTTGCACCAGCAGCGCATGGAACTCGTTGTAGCGCTGCGCCAGCCCACTGCGCTCCATCTGCGACGCCACCGCAGGATCATGAGGAATAACCGCAAGCGCTCTGGGCACCTCACTATCCCCGGGGTCCTGTGATTGGCTAGGGTGGGGTAGTTGACCTTGCGGTTGTGGTTGATCCTGTCGTTGATCTTGCTGTTGGCGTTGCCGACCACCGCTCTGTCCTTGTCCGCCAAGCGCTTTCTGCACCATTAGCCGTATCTCCTCGTACGGCGTTTTCGGGCTCACCAATTCGTGTCGCTCGAAGATGCGTCGAGTGTAGCTATCTACCACAAATACTTCGTGGTTAGCCGCATAGAGCAGGATCGAATCTGCCGTCTCCGGGCCAATTCCCTTCAGTCCCAGAAGTTCGTCGCGCAGCGCCTTCTTGGGGCGAGCAAACATCACATCCAACGAGCCCCCGTAGTTTGCGTCCAGATGCGCAACGAAGAGCTTCAGCCTCGCCGCTTTTTGCCGGAAGTACCCGGCGGGCCGCACCAGTTGCTCCAGTTCCTCTTGCGAGGCGCAGCGGATTCCGGAGATCGACAGCGCCCCCGCGCGGCGCAGATTTAGCAACGCCTGCTCCACGTTGGTCCAAGCCGTGTTCTGGGTCAGATACGCTCCTACGACCACCTCGAATGCCGAACCTGCCGGCCACCAGTGCTGCGGCCCCATGGCAGACTCCAGCCTCCCGAGGATGCGCCGAATGGTCTCTTCGTGTGAGCCTGTTCCCCTCATGTGAGGAGTGTATCGGATTGATGTTGTCATCTGCCGCTTACCGGGTAGTCCCTTCGTCATCACCCCCACCCTTCGATCCGATTGACAATTAATGTCAAACTGCTACCCTGCAGATATAGCTAAGAGGTTGCGTTTGCAGGGCGGGTAGGCATGCGACTGGCTTCGGAAGCAGTTTTCTTCAATGGGGTAGGAAACGCTCCAGGCTAGGACCGCTTTTGCCGCGGCGGCTGTTCGGAACTGTGTTAGTGGTGCAGTCCTGCAACTGGATGGAATGAATTCTCCCGAGCGAGGATAAATTGTGGCGAACCAATACGCGGCGTTTGATCCGGCAAATTATGTGATCGACCCCAAGATCGTGAAGACGATCTCGGTGGAGGTCGCGCGCAAGTACAAAATCCTGGCGCTTGGGCGTAGCGGTGCGGCTCTCCAGGTCGCCATGGTGGACCCAACCAACTACCGCGCACTTGACGACTTGAAATTCATCACCGGATACGATATCGAGCCTCTTAAGGGCAATGAAGCCGCCATTCTGGAAGCCATCGAGTACGCCTACAATGCTCCGGAGCAGGGTGGTAGCGAGGAATTGAATCAGGCGCTTGCTGCCTTCGGCGATGACTTCGAGGCCGAAGAAGGCGAGGATCTCGACGGGGCGGATGAGTCTTCCCTCGCCGACATGGAAGCGGCAGCCGAAGAAGCTCCCATTATTCGACTGGTTGACGTGATCCTGCGCGAAGCCGTCAAGGCCAAGGCGAGCGACGTTCATCTCGAGCCCTACGAAAAGGAATACCGAGTTCGCATCAGGGTTGATGGCGTTCTTCAGGAATTGATGAAACCTCCGCTCAAGCTGCGTGACGCGATCATCTCCCGTATCAAGATTCTTGCCCGCCTCGACATCAGCGAAAAGCGATTGCCGCAAGATGGCCGCATCATGATCCGCATGAGGATCGACGGACGCCGCCGCCAGCTCGACTGGCGCGTTAGCAGCCTGCCTACCCTTTGGGGCGAGAAGATCGTCATGCGCTTATTGGATAAGGACAATCTCCGCCTTGACATGACTCAGCTCGGTTTCGAGCCCCAGTCGCTGGAGAAGTTTCAGAGAGCCATTCTCAAGCCCTACGGAATGGTGCTGGTTACCGGCCCCACGGGTTCAGGCAAAACCAATACGCTGTACTCTGCCATTTCTCTGCTCAACAAGCCTGACACTAACATCATGACCGCGGAAGACCCGGTCGAATTTCAGTTGCAAGGCGTCAATCAGGTTCAGATGAAGGAGCAGATCGGCCTCAACTTCGCTGCCGCCCTGCGCTCATTCCTGCGGCAGGATCCCAACATCATTCTGGTCGGCGAAATCCGTGATTTTGAAACCGCCGAAATTGCCATCAAAGCCGCGCTGACCGGACACCTTGTGCTCAGCACCTTGCATACGAACGGCGCACCGGAAACCGTCTCCCGTTTGATGAACATGGGCATTGAACCATTTCTCGTGGCCACCTCCGTACACTTGATCGTGGCCCAGCGCCTTATCCGCCGCATCTGCACAAGTTGTATTCAGCCCGTCGAGGTTCCCATGCCTGCCCTGCTCAAGGCAGGATTTACCCAGCAAGAGGCTCGTACCGCCAAGATCATGAAGGGACGCGGTTGCGATAAGTGCAACGGCACTGGATACAAGGGCCGTACCGCGTTGTATGAAGTCATGGAGATCGACGACACGATTCGCGAACTGATCCTCATTGGAGCCTCGTCGCTCGAATTAAAAAGGAAAGCTGTCGAGAGTGGCATGATGACCCTGCGCCGCAGCGGTCTCTGCAAGATTCTGCTCGGCCAGACGACCATGGAAGAGGTTTTGCGCGAAACCGTGAACTAGTTGTATCGGGTGGCCCCGCTTTTGGCTTGAGCGGGAAGCAGAGTCCTGCACATCCGCGGCGTTTGTAGGTGCTTTAGATAAGGAGCTTGAATGGCGGTAACCCTAAGCGATCTGTTGAAGAAGTTGCTCGAATTAAGCGGCAGCGACCTTCACATAACCACCAACTCGCCTCCGCAGGTTCGCGTTCACGGCCACCTGCAACCGCTCGACATGCCGCCCCTTGGTCCCGCGGATACCAAGCAACTGGCCTACTCAGTGATGACCGATGCCCAGAAGCATCGTTTTGAAGAAGATCTCGAACTCGATTTCTCATTCGGACTCAAGGGACTTGCCCGCTTCCGCGCCAACATCTTCAATCAGCGCGGAGCTGTCGCCGCCGTCTTTCGCGTCATTCCATTTGAGATCAAGAGCTTCGCCCAGCTCAATCTTCCTCCCGTGGTTGCCAAGCTTTGTGACCGTCCGCGCGGCCTGATCCTAGTCACCGGACCGACCGGCTCCGGCAAGTCCACCACCCTGGCCGCCATGCTGGATAAGATCAACAACGAGCGTCACGAGCACATCATTACCATCGAAGACCCCATTGAGTTCGTCCACCCGCACAAGAACTGCCTGGTCAACCAGCGTGAAATTCACCAGGACACCAAGAGCTTCTCCTCGGCCCTCCGCGCCGCCTTGCGCGAAGATCCGGATGTCGTCCTTATTGGTGAAATGCGCGATCTTGAAACCATCGAGTCCGCCCTGCGTATTGCTGAAACCGGTCACCTGACCTTCGGAACCTTGCACACGAACTCGGCTGCTTCCACCATCAACCGCGTGATTGACGTATTCCCCTCCCATCAGCAACCCCAGATTCGCGCCCAGTTGTCACTCGTGCTGGAGGGCGTGCTATGTCAGGCGTTGTTGCCGAAGGCGGGAGGCCAGGGGCGCGCCATGGCCATGGAAGTACTTGTCCCCAACCCCGCCATACGGAACCTCATCCGGGAAGACAAAATCCATCAGATTTATTCGTCCATGCAATCCGGTCAAGACAAGTACGGAATGCAGACCTTCAATCAGTCGTTGATGACGCTCTACTTACAGAAGAGCATTACGATCGAGGCGGCGCTGTTGCGGTCGTCCAGCCCAGACGAACTTCAGGACATGATTAATCGCGCGTTGAGCAACACCAAGTCTTCTGCCGGTGTTGGCGCGCGCAAGTAATTTCACGTTAGGCGAACGGAGAGATCAGTATGCCGGTTTTTACATACCAGGGAAACAACGCAGCGGGCGAAAAAGTCCAGGGCGAGCGTGCTGCCGAGAATAAGCAGGTGCTGCGCGCCGCGCTGGCCCGCGAGCGTATTCAAGCGAACGTCATCAAGGAGAAAGGCACCGGACGCGGGTTGAACCTCCAGTTCGGCGGCTCCGTAAAAGCTAAGGAGCAGGCCATCTTCTTTCGCCAGTTCTCGGTGATGATCGACGCTGGCCTTCCCCTCGTGCAGTGCCTGGAGATCCTTGGCAACAACCAGGAGAACAAGTTCTTTCAGAAATGCCTGCTCGGTGTTCGTGCCTCGGTCGAAGGCGGCTCCACTCTTGCCAATGCTATGCGCGCTTATCCGAAAATATTCGACGATCTCACCACCAACATGGTCGAAGCTGGTGAGACCGGCGGTATTCTTGACACCATTCTGCAGCGAATTTCGCAGTACGTGGAGAAAGCAGTCAAACTCAAGGCTGCCATCAAGTCCGCCCTGGTCTATCCAATTTCGGTCATCGTAATCGCCCTGCTCGTGGTTGGAGCGCTGCTCAAATTCGTGGTGCCCATCTTCGCCAATCTTTTCGTTGGCCTCGGCGTCGCCTTGCCCGCATCCACGAGCTTCGTAATCGCCCTTTCACACTTTGTGAGTACCTTCTGGTGGCTGATCTTCGCCACTATTGCGGTCATCATCATCGCGACTAAATTCATTCGCACAACGCCCAATGGTTTGTACTACACCGACAAGATCATGCTGAATCTGCCTGTCTTCGGCCCGGTTCTGCGCAAGATTGCCGTTGCCCGCTTCACCCGCACTCTGGGAACCCTGATCTCCTCCGGCGTGCCCATTCTCGACGGTCTCTCAATTACCGCCCGTACCGCTGGCAATGCGGTTCTGGAGCGGGCCCTGATGGGTGTTCGGAAGTCCATCGAAGAAGGCAGAACCATCGTCGATCCGCTGCGGGAATGCGGAGTATTTCCCAACATGGTTACCCAGATGATCGGCGTGGGCGAAGCGACCGGAGCCATGGACAACATGCTGCAGAAGATTGCAGATTTTTACGAGGATGAGGTGGACGCAGCCACCAAGGACATGCTCGCGCTCATGGAGCCCTTACTCATCAGCTTCCTTGGCGTAGCGGTTGGCGGGATCGTCATTTCGCTTTACATGCCCTTGTTCTCCATGATCTCCAAGCTTGCGGGCTAGCGAGGAAAGTCGGCATGGCTGCAGGAATTAACGAGCGGATCTGGCTGGAGTGGCTGGTCAAGGTCCGGGTCATCATCATCACGATCCTGCTCGCAATCGAGCTTGCAATCGTCACCCTTACCACGACCAACGTGAACCGGCGTCTTTTTGTCTGGGTCATCCTGGTCTGGTATGCGGTTGCCGCGTTGCAGGTGTTTCTAGTTATCTACCGCAAGCACGACGGGCGAATACAGTCCAAGGCGCAGGTGCTCACCGACCTGATGTTCGCCACTGCGGTCATTTACATAACTGGCGGCATAGACACCTCGTTCAACTTCCTTTACCCGCTCATTATCATTGTTGCCAGTACGATGCTGTCTGAAGCATGGGCCTACCTCACCGCCGGCATCTCGTTTGTGTTGCTTGGCGGAACCCTTGAACTCTCTTTTTTTGATTTGATCCGCTCCTACTCCACTGCCCGTCCCGACCTGAAGTCATTACAGGCCGTAATCTTCATCAACCTCTTCGCATACGCTTCCATCGCATACCTCGCCAACAAACTGGCGAACCGCATGCGCCAGGCCGACGTTGCGCTGACGCATAAAAGCTTTGAGCTGGAAAACCTTCAGGTTCTGCATGAAATCGTTGTGCGCTCCATGTCGGGGGGGCTGATTACAACCGACCTAGACGGAACCATCAAGCTGATCAATCCTGCCGCCAGGAGTTTGTTGGGCCGAGGCGAAGAGAACTTTGCCGGCCTCAGCGTGCAGCAACTCTTCCTTGATTGCCTGACCGCGCCTGGTGCGCCGCGCTCCGAGGTGCGGGCGCGTACTCCCCGCGGTGAGGAAAAGATGTTCGGCGTCGGGTGCAGCGCCCTTCAGGGAACCGACGGGGACACCATCGGTTACATTTACACATTCACCGATCTCACCGAAATTCGCCGCCTCGAGCGTGAACTTCGTCTGCGTGACCGCCTCGCCGCCGTCGGACGCCTCGCTTCCGGTATCGCCCATGAAATTCGCAATCCGCTCTCGTCCATCGCGGGTTCGGTCAAAATGCTCTCCGGCATCGCCGCGCTCACCGATGACCAGCGCGCCCTTGTGGGCATCGTCACCCGCGAATCCGAGCGCCTCAACGCCATCATTTCGGACTTTCTTACCTATTCGCGAGATCGCTCGTTTCAGGCCACAAGAATCGATCTCCGCCAGCTTCTCTCAGACACTCTGACGCTGCTGGAGAATCGCCCGTCCGGCATCCAGATTGAACGTAACTTCGCCTATGACGCGGCGATTACCCAGGGTGACGGCGACAAACTTAAGCAGGTCTTCTGGAATCTGAGCAGCAACGCCCTTCGCGCCATGCCAAATGGCGGCGTTCTCACTGTCTCACTTGATCAATCTCAGGACGATTGGCGTATCCGTTTTCAAGATACGGGCGAGGGCATCCCTTCTCAGCTCCTCGAAAAAATCTTCGAACCATTTCAATCCGGCTTTGAGGGTGGAACGGGACTCGGCCTAGCCATCGTCGATCGCATCATTCAGGACCACGATGCTCGAATCTCCGTTCGCTCCGCCCCGGGAAAAGGCACCGAATTTACCTTGTTCTTCCATAGGCTCCCGTCGGAGCGTGCCGCCGAACCTTCCGCAACGCCCCCGTCGCAAACAGTCAATGTTCACCGCCTCGACCGCGGTAATGAAAGCAGGTAATCATGGGATACATTCTGGTCTGCGATGATGAACCATCCATTTGCGAGATGTTGCAGATCAAATTTCGAAACCAGGGACACCGCGTGGAGACCGTGACCTCTGGCGAGCAAGCCTGCCATAAAATTGACTGCACTCTCTACGACATTGTTATCACCGACGTGCGAATGCCCCGCGTCACTGGTATGGACGTTCTCCAGCACTCGCGACGCGTCTCGCCAGACACGCTGGTGATCGTAATCACTGCCGTCGATGACACCGATATCCCGATCGAAGCCCTCAACGCCGGAGCGTTTTACTACATCCGTAAGGGTCCGAAGCTCGTAGAAGATGTCGTTAATGCCGTGGCCCTGGCCATGGATCGCTCCTATCTCCGTCTGCAGAACGCTGCACTCAAACGCGATGCCTCGCAGCGCAACTCGCTTGACAACATGATTGGCGAGAGCGAGCCCATCCGCAAACTCAAGCAAACGATTCGCACTATCGCCACTACCAACAGCACCGTCATCGTCAGCGGAGAGAGCGGGACAGGCAAGGAACTCGTTGCACGCGCCATTCACACCTGCTCACCGCGTTCCGGCGAGCCCTTCGTCAGTGTCAACTGCGGTGCCTTCCCCGAAACGCTTCTTGAGAGCGAACTCTTCGGCTACGTCAAGGGTGCCTTCACCGGAGCCACCTCCAATAAGCGCGGTCTCTTCGAACTCTCCAGCGGCGGAACCATCTTTCTCGACGAAATCAGCGAGACCACTCTATCCATGCAGGTCAAACTTCTCCGCGTCCTGCAGGAGCGCTGCATCCGCCCTGTCGGTGGCGGCCAGGAGACGCCAATCGATGTTCGCGTCATCGCCGCGACCAACAAGAGTCTTCCCCAACTGGTTCAGGACGGCCAGTTCCGCGAGGATCTCTACTACCGCCTAAGCGTGATCCCCGTCGAGGTTCCTCCGCTCCGCGATCGCGGTGAAGACGTAGTTCTGCTTGCCAACCATTTTCTCAAGAAATTTGCCGTGCAGATGAGCAAGAACGTGGTTCGCCTCTCCCCCGAGAGCCTGAAGACCATGAGGGGTTACGATTGGCCGGGAAACGTTCGCGTTCTTGAAAACACCATCGAGCGCGCCGTAGCGATGTCCACCGAAGAAGAACTACGTGTCGAACTTCCCAACTTCGTCAATAGCGTGATTCCCACCACCTCGGCCAATGCCGGAGCCCTTGGCATAGCGCTCCCGGCCGACGGCCTTGACCTCGAACGCTACATCGCTGACGTCGAAAAAAGCCTGCTGCAGTCTGCCATGCGCCGTTCCAATGGCGTCCAGACTCGCGCCGCTGAAATCCTTAAACTTAGCTACCGCAGCTTCCGCCACATGATGAAAAAATACGACCTCTCGTAACGAGCAGGCATAAGTTCACGTATCCATAAACTGACAGGGCGCCCCATTCTAAGCGCGCTCTTGCGATTAGGGTGAGGTAGTTGACCTTGATCGTATTTCCGTGGCCGCATTTGTCGTGTTTATACTACTCGTATGTGGTATATCGTCCGATTTCTCTGGAGCGCAACTCGCGGCCATCGTCTTGCTCCGTGGCGCAGTCCGTACATCAAGTGGCGCTTGGAGACTTACACCGGCCTCAAGATGGAGAAAATCGGCTTTCTGCAAATCTGTGGCGTGATGTGGCGTGAGCATCGCCAGATGTGGCATTTCCTGCTGTGGACCGCCCGGATGGACAACTACGCCCGCGTCAAGCCCCGCAATCCCTCCACTCAGGATTGGGGTTAGAACTCCACCATCACTTCGGCTCCCCGCCCTGCCTTTGCCGCCTGAGCCGCCGGTCCGCGATTGCATGCAATCTCCAGGAACCCCATGCTGTTCAGCACTCCGAACAGTTCTCCGGGCTTTCCTTGGGCGTATGAGGTGTGTATCCCGGAGAGCGTACCTTGGCCCACCGTGATCTTCACCTTCGCCTCCGGCGCAAACACCGCAGGGGCATTCTCCGGACTCAGGTTCGTGATCAGGTTGCCGAACCTATCCACCTTCAGAATCGCACCCTTCATCGTATGTTCCGAAGTCATCTTCGGCTTCGGTAAGGAGAATCGCATGTAGTCGGTAATCTCGTCGCCGAGCTTCTCCGCTTCCACTCCCTTGCTCAGCCATCCAGCACACGGCGCAAAGATGTCGCGCCCATGGAAGGTATTGCTTACCGGCTCCAAGAAATAGTGCTTTGCCGTGATCTCCCGCACCGAGACACGCTCCTCGCGGTCCATCACCAGCGAGAGCACGCCATTGTCCGGGGCAATAAAGTAGTGTCTTGAAGTGGTCACCAGCAACGGCCTTCGGGCCGATCCAACTCCCGGATCGACGACCACCAGATGGATGGTTTCTGCAGGGAAATAGCTATAGGCCTGCGCAATCGTCAGTGCGCCGTCCAGTACATCAAACGAGCTCACGGAATTACATATGTCGACCACCTGCACCGCCGGATTCACCCCTAGAATGACTCCGCGCATCGTGCCTACGAAGTGATCTCCACCGCCAAAGTCCGTCGTTAGTGTGACAATGCGCGTCGCCAAGTCAGCCTCCTCGGTTGTCCCTCGTTCACCAAGAGTGACTTCCACTCACCTGATTCTTTCACGAATGAAAGGCGCCCGCTATGGCTAGCAGCAGGCGTCATGAATCGAGAGTGAGTGTACCGGGGCAAAACATGGGTCTATCGAGTCCGGGCCATCGGTCCTGACTGCTCCAAATTCGCCAACTACGAACAACGGTCGGATGTGGGTCGCGCCTACTGCAATATCACCTGCTGCCCCTCGCTCAGCCCGCTCAGAATCTCCGTCTTTGCGCCATTGGAAATTCCCGCTTTAATTGCGATCTTCCTCTTCCCGTCCTTCGCCCTCGGGTCTGGAACCTCTACCGAAGCAGACTTGTTCTGGTCATAAATCAGCGAACTCTCTGCTACGTTCAGCACGTTCTTGTGCTCTTCCAGGATCATCTCGGCGTTGGCTGTCATCATGGCTTTCAACTCGCCGCCCGGGTTGTTGATGGAGACCCGCACTTCGAAGGTAGTTACGTTGTCTTTCTCTACGCCCATCGGTGAAATCCGCGTCACCTTACCCTCAAACGTCTTGTCCTTAAACGACTCCACGCGAATTCGCGCCGGTTGCCCAAAAAACACTTTGCCGATGTCGCTCTCGTCCACCTTGCCCTTCACATACACCTCGCGAGTATCGCCGAGGGTCATCACTAGCGTGGCCGACGAGCCCAATACCAGGATTGAGCTGACGGCATCACCCACCTCCACGTCGCGTGAGAGCACAATGCCGTCGATGGGAGCGACGATCGTGGTATAGCTCAACTGCTCGCGAAGCTGCGAGAGAGTAGCCTCCGCCCGCCTCACATCGGCCCGCGCCTGCACTACCTTGGCGGCGTTCACCAGAACCTGAGCCTGGGCCACGTGCTGCTTGTTGGTCGCCAGCTCAAAGTTCTTCTCCGCGTCGTCCAGCGCCGACTGTGAAACCACGCCTTGCCTCGCCATGGAACGCGCGCGCTCATACGCCCGCCTGGTCATCGGAACGTCCACGCCCTCGGCGTCCACCTTCGAGCGCGCCAAGTCCGCCTCCGCCGAATTCAGCGTTGCCTCAGAGGATTGCAGTTGCGCCTCCGATTGCCGCACCTGCGCCAGCATCTCGACCCGGTCCAGATCGGCCAGCACCTGTCCGGCCTTCACGTGGTCTCCTGCTTCGATGTACAACTTTTTCACGATCCCGCTGGCCTTGCTCTTGATCTCAACCCTGGTGATTGGCTCGACCTTTCCGGTGGCCACCACGCTCTTCACCAGGTCTCCGCGCTCCACCTTGGCCAGCTTCGTCGGATCAATCTTCGTCCCGCTACTGCGTGCCGCCATCACTCCGCCTGCTGCCACCAAACACACCACAACTATGATTGCCGAAATCCAAATGATCTTCCGCCGCCGCTTCCCATTCCCGTTCGCCACTCTCGCCTCCCGCACTCCAGCAGCCTCGATTCTAAACACATCGGCCGCGCACAGTGTCATGTACGCGTTCCGTGACTCTTCGGTTCCGCAGAATCATCCGATTACCTCTTGGCTTAGCCCCTGCTCCTGCCTTAGAGGTGTCATCTTGAACGCCAGCGAAGGACCCTTACGGCATTCAACCCTCTCGTGCCGACCCAGACATTTCAACCCAGAATCGATTTTGATTGCCGGTAGTGGTACAGAGGGCATGTTTTCGCCAGGTATCCAACAAAACAGCTATTCAGTTCCCCTCATAGAAGCGAAAATGCTTGTCATGCGCCGACGTGGCAGGTTCGCGAGGGTGATTCCAGATGCATATTATCCATTGGTGTATCAGCGCAGTCTTGGGACTGCTTGCGGGGCTCCTCCTCCTTCACATTCTCGCGGTCCTCTTCTATGCTTTGCCGCGAGCGGTCTTTAGAGGGATTCAGGGACGCGTGCGTTGGGGCCCCAGCAGTTTCTACCTCACCGGCGCACTCAAGTATGCAGCGATCTTGCTATTGATCGTCTTAATTGCCTATTGGCTCCATGTCGATTCATGGGGGTTTCTTTTTGGGTTATTCATGCCGATCTTGCCCAGTCTTTCAACTCTGAGAAGCCTGCGGGATGACGTGAACAAGCGACTCGACAGTGGAGAATATCACGACGTTGGCCATTAATGCCCCCCTCATCGAAACCTAAAAAGGACAATGCGTCGTTACATTTCCATCATCACGAAACGAGCGTTGTTCGCTGGCTGGAGGGCCGTGTGAGGCCGCGCAGGAGATTTGGACGGCGTAGGGATCCTTCGCTGTGCTCAGGATGACAACCTAAAACAAGCCGCACAGTTGGCATGTTCGCGGTCGAACAACGCTTACGCGCCCCGATTCTAATCCAGCGCTTAACCTAGACGCTTGAAACCTGTTCTTCTCCCAATGCTAGAATCCATTCCTACGAGTCCTTCTCACTGGAGATGCGCTTTTGTTCACGTTCGTGCTGATGCGGATCATCGCCGTGATTCTGCTGGTAGCGGGCAACGCCTTCTTTGCCGCGGGCGAATACGCTCTCGTGAGCATCCGAGACACCCGCCTCCAGCAGCTCATCGACGAGGGACGCATCGGCGCGCGCACAATCCGCAAGCTACATAACAAGCTCGACGAAGTCCTTAACGGAATCCAGATCGGCGTCACCATGGCCAGCCTTGCTCTCGGCTGGATCGGCGAAGAATCCATGGCGCGCCTTCTCGAAGTCCCTCTGGCGCGTTTGCCCCACGCTCATTTCTTCGCGCACGCTCTCGCTACGTTTTTTGCCTTCACCACTATCACCTACCTGCACGTGATCCTCGGCGAAGTGGTTCCCAAATCTATTGCTCTCCAGAAGACCGAGCAGGTAGCTCTGGCTGTGGCCGGGCCGCTCGATGTATTTATTACCATTTTTAGTCCGGTTACCCGCACCATGGCGGCCTCGTCGCGATGGGTGCTGCGCTCGTTTGGGTGGAAGCGCATCAGCGAAGGCGGCGTACACACTCCCGAGGAGCTCAAGCTCAGCGTCACGGCCTCGCATCGCTACGGACTCATCTCCACCGTGCAGCAGGATCTGCTGCACAACGCCCTCGACCTCGAGACCATCGACGTACGTGAGATCATGGTTCCACGGCCAGACATTTTTTCCCTTCCCGGAGACATGCCGCTGGAGGAAGCCATCGCCAAAGTTGTCGAGGAGCAGCACTCGCGCATCCCGGTTTACGATGCCGCGCGCGGTCCCGAGGCCATCATTGGCGTGCTCTACTCCAAGGACCTGATGCGCTGGATGCAATTCCGCCTGCACCGTTCGCAGTCTGCCTCCGGACCGGCACCCGCGCAGCCCACATTGGCCGTTCGCCATATCATGCGCGATGTTTTGGTCGTCCCTGAAACCAAGTCGCTCCCCGACCTGCTTGCCGAATTCAAGCACCGCCGCCGCCACCTTGCCGTGGTCGTCGATGAGTACGGTTCCACCGCCGGAGTTGTTACCGTAGAAGACGTTTTGGAGCAGTTGGTCGGCGAGATCGAAGATGAATTCGATATCGTCCCCCGCGCCAATCACGGCGACCCTGCGTCGCTCGTGCTCGACGCCGCGTTGAACATCCGCGATCTGGAATCGCAGTACAGCCTGCGCCTGCCGCGCGATGAAGGTTTTGAAACTCTCGCTGGATTCGTAGTCGCCAGGTTGCAGCGGATACCGAAGCTCGGCGACTCGTTTCTCTACCAGCAGCGCCGCTATACCGTGCTTGAGATGGAAGGTCTCCGCGTTGGAGCCGTCAAGGTCGATCGCCTACCTGATTCCGCCGATAGCCAAACTGCGGTCAACTCCAGCGGAAAGCGCGAAGCATGATCCGCTATCTCTTCACCCGCCTCAGCTACATGGTGCCCGTCGTCTGGCTGGTCGTCTCGGTGGTGTTTCTGCTCATCCACCTTGTTCCCGGAGATCCCATCCAGGCCATGCTTGGCGAAGGCGCTGCCGGAGCCGACATACAGGCCGCGCGCCATGCCTACGGCCTCGACGTCCCGCTTCCGACGCAATATGTGCGCTATTGGAATGGCGTCCTCCACGGCGATCTCGGCACATCCCTGCGCCTCAACAAGCCCGTGAAGGATCTTGTTGCGCAGGCTTATCCGGCCACGCTTTCGCTCACGCTCTCCGCGCTGTTCGTGGCTATTTTGCTTTCGATACCTGCCGGGGTGCGCTCGGCTACCCGCCGCAATCGATGGGATGATCGCGCGCTCAGCTTCTTCAGCCTGCTCGGGCTCTCGTTCCCCAACTTTGCACTCGGCCCCATCCTTATCCTTTTGTTTGCCATACAGCTCGATTGGCTCCCCGTCTCCGGCGCTCGGAGCTGGCGCAGCCTCGTTCTTCCCGCCATCACCATGGGAGCCTCGCTTGCCGCCATTCTTACCCGCATGGTCCGCACCAGCATGTTGGAGGAGCTAGGCCAGGACTACATCCGTACCGCCCGAGCCAAGGGACTGACGGAGCGTGCCGTCGTCTATCGCCACGCCCTGCGCAACGCTCTCATTCCGGTTGTCACCGTCATTGGACTTCAATTCGGCGCGCTGCTGGCCGGTGCCATTGTCACCGAGACTATTTTTGCCTGGCCCGGCATCGGACGCCTCACCATCAGCGCCATCAGTAATCGCGATTACTCGCTGGTCCAGGGATGCCTGCTCTGCATCGGCCTCACCTACGTCGCCGTCAACTTCTTTACCGACCTCATCTACTCCGCGCTTAATCCGCGGATTCGCCAATGAGCGATAACATGAAATGCCGGGTGCCCCACGTTCGCCTTCTTTTGGCTAACGTGGGAAGCAGTGCCCTCCATCTCTCCGGTGTCGCTTTTGCATTTGGAGGCAGGCAATAGCTGCGCACATGCCGAAAGAGATTTCCAAACGCGCTCGCGTGCTATCCCGCAACCCTCTCGCGTTCATTGGCGTCGCGCTCATTTTCTTGTTTGTCTTCTGCGCTATCTTCGGCCCGCTCATCGCCCCGCGCGATCCCGCATTCATTGACCTCGGGGCACGCCTGCAGGCGCCATCCGTACATCATCTCTTCGGCACTGATGAATTAGGCCGCGACATCTTTTCCCGCATTCTTTATGGCGCGCGCATCGCCTTACTCGTAGGCACCTCGGTTGTGGCCGGATCGCTGCTGCTCGGCACCATCGTAGGCTCGCTCGCCGGATACTACGGCGGCCGTCTTGACCGCTTCATCAATGTGATTGTGATGAACGCTTTTCTCTCGTTCCCCGGAATTCTGCTCGCCATTGCCTTCGTCGCGTTTCTCGGTCCCGGCCTCTCAAACCTCATTCTTGCACTGGTCATCGGAGGCTGGGTCGGCTATGCACGCCTTGTCCGCGCCCAGGTTTTAGCGGCCCGCGAGCGCGAATACGTTGAAGCCGCCCGCGCCCTCGGAGCCAGTGACTGGCGCATTCTCGTCCGCCACATTCTTCCGAATATCATGCAGCCGGTGATCGTGCAGGCCGCGATCGGCATGGCCGGAGCCATCCTTGCCGAAGGCACCATGAGCTTCCTCGGCCTCGGAGTTCCTCCTCCGGTGCCAAGCTGGGGCGCCATGTTGAACGATGGCCGCTCCCATCTGTTCGACTCGCCGCACGTAATCCTGTTTCCCGCCGCCGCCGTCATGCTCGCGGTTCTCGCCTTCAACTTCGTCGGCGACGCCATGCGTGACTACCTTGATCCCCGCTCGCGCATTGAAGCGGGACTGTGATTGCGTTGTCGTTTGCTTTTGATTTTGTTCTTGTGGAGAGTCATTCTGAGCAGCAGCGAAGAACCCCAGCACAGCCTAAATCTCCCGCGGGCCCCAGGCTTTTCGACCAGCAAGCGATTTATTCAGTCATCGATATCGAGCGACACGCCTATCGAGGATTTGCTCTGAAGGAACTGCTATCGGAGCGAAGGTAGAGGCACCAGAATAAGAAAAGTAGATTGCGGTTGAAAAGCCTGAATCTGCGCTTGCGATGAGATAGTGGTAGGGGTCCTTCGCTGGCGCTCAGGATGACACTTCTGGTGCATACTTCTTGCCAAGAGACACCATTCAACTCAGGATACATAACTCTGGTATTGAGCTAACATTGGCTGCGTACTTGCCCTGAGAACAAGAAGCCCAACAAAACAAGCCCCCCCCCATCTGCGGGGGGGCGTTTGTTTGATATTGCTCTCAACCTTTGAAACTCTAGTCTCTCCGCTTCAGTGTAGGTCGGTCGTCCGCGCTCTTGGTGTCATCGGTCTTCGTGTCGTCACCCTGGCTGGTTGAAGCCCTGCGCAAAGTCGGTCCCTTGTCTTTGCCCATATCGACTTTGCGGCGATTTTCCAACGCCGCGAGCCGGGCTTTCACGTCCTGAAATTCTGAGGTATCCACCACGTACTGCGGCTTGGCCGGCAGAATCGTCGCGATCTCGTGCTGGGTGTGTTCCATGCGCGCCGGAGTTGGCGGATGCGTTTCAAATGCCTTGGCTACGAACCCCGGCTTCTTCTTTTCCAGCGCCTGTATTTTTTCGAAGAACTGCGGAAATGCCTGGGGATCGTATCCGGCGGCATACAGATACTGGACGCCCAGGTAATCTGCCTGGGCCTCAAAGTTGCGCTGGAATTTCATGAACGTTAGTGGCACGCCGACTCCGGCTGCCTGGTAGAGTCCATATCCCAGTCCGCCGCCCATGAGAATCAAAGGCAGGGAAGCGATCTGCGCCAGATTCCCGCGCGTCTGCTGCCTTGCCGCGTGGCAGGCCGCTACGTGGCCAATCTCGTGTGCCACCACTCCGGCCAGTTCGGCTTCGTTGTCCGCCGCCAGAATCAGTCCGCTCTGCACGTAGAAGTATCCGCCCGGCAGCGCAAAGGCATTCACCTGATCGTCGTCCAGCACCTTCACCGTGAACGGAACCTTGGCGTCCGAGTTGCGCACAATGTTCTGCGCAATCCGATTCACATACTCGCTGACCACGGGATCGTTGATGACTTTTGCGTTCTGCTCCACCTGCATGGCAAAGCTCTTGCCCATCCTTACCTGGCTCTCCAGGGAATACCAGTTGCCAAGGCCCTTGCTGCACCCGACATTGCGATTTCCAATGGCGCTTACGTCGTCGGTCTTGCCGTCGTGCGGGAAGTCAAAGTCGCCTTTGGCATCCGCTTTGCTTGCCTTGTCTGTTTTGTCTTGCGCCAGACCATAACTTGCCAGCGCAAGAGTCAACGTGAGCAGTAGCGCAATTCTTAGCTTCATGAGGTGTAGCCTCTCCGGCCGCGGCAAGCTGTACTCATATTAGAACTCCCTGAGCGCCGAGAGTTGCCAATTCTTCTTGTGCGATCTTCCCTAATTTCGATTTGCGTGCGCAATTTCTCCGTCGCGCGGTGCGTGGAAACCGGGTAATCACTGCTAGAGCACGAATTCACATTGCTTACCACTGATTGCCGGCTGCCTTTCTGCGTTATACTTCCGAAAGTTGGAGCTTTGCAAGTTTGAGACGTTTTGAGGGGTTCATGGCTTCCATGGCTGAAGGTCAGCTCGCTTTTGAAAGTTCCGCCAGCGATTTTAATCTGCTCGCGGAAAAAGTCTATCGCACCATTGAATTGCTTAGGGAGGCCCGCACGCAAAGGGCCGCCGCAGAGCAGGAGCTGGCAACCGCGCGCGAGATGCTTGACGCCCAGGCTGCCGAAACCGAAACTGTCCGTAAACAGCTGATAGCCCTGCAGCAGGAGCGCGCCGAAGTTCGCAACCGCGTTGAGAAATTGCTGGGCGACGTAGACGCGATTCTGGAGCAGTAATTACTTGCTCTGGGTGGCCCACATCCGCCATCACTTGGCGAATGCGGGGACTCGTGGGGCAGCGGGTAAGCGAAACGTGCCATGCCAGAGATGAAAGCGGGAACCCTGATGGCGGAAGACAAAGACAGTATTCGCGTCGAAATCTACGACGAGAGCTATCATCTGCGCGGCTCGGACCCAGTGTACATTCAGCGCCTAGCCGAGATTGTCGACGCCAAGATGCGGGCAGTAGCTCAGCACACGAGTACGGTGGACTCGCTGCGTGTCGCCGTTCTTGCCGCGCTCAACATTGCCGACGATTACTACCAGCTCAAGCGCAAGTACGAAGGGTTCGAGAGTGAATACACAGCCCGGGCCTCTCATCTTGGCCGCGCGCTGGATTCGGCGCTCGATGAAGCTCGCTTGGATGACCGCCGGACCGGTTGAATTCCCGAATTGCTCTGTTCAGAGCGCCGCCCCCAATCAAAGCAACCCTAACCGGCTAAACTCATTGCGTACGGTTGCGTAGCACTCGCAAGCTACGTTTTCAAGTCCTCCCCGGTCCTTGATGGTGACGTAGCCACGCGCATACTCAATCAGGCCTGCCTGCTGCAGCACTCCGGCTGCCAACGTTACGGTGGTTCGGGGAGCGCCCAGCATCTGGCCTAGAAATTCCTGAGTTAGTGGCATGCGATCCGCTTGTACGCGGTCGTGACACGTAAGAATCCATCGCGCTAAACGCTCGCTGATCGAGTGCAGACGGTTGCAAGCCGCACCCTGTGCGCTCTGCACCATGTAGGCGACCATGTATTTTTGTATGAGGTTTCGGAGCTGCCCGGTGCGCTCAAATTCATTTTTCAAGCGCTGAGCGTCTATTCGATAGCCGGAACCCGCTACCTGAATGAAAGTTTCCCCCGGTACCGTCGCTCCTCCTAGAAGCATTGCGACTCCGACGACGCCTTCAATGCCGATTACTCCAACCTCGACAGTTGCTCCATCGGCCAGAGTCAGGACAACCGACGCAAGTCCCACTTCCATAAAGTATGCGTGCTCAGCTTTGCCGTCCAACAATTGGGTTCGCGTTTTCAGGGTGACTGGTGTCAGATACGGTGCCAGCCGATTCAGCTCAGCTGTTGGAAGTGCTGCCAGTATTCGATTCTTGTATTGCCTTACAGGCTTGGTCATATGCTGCTCCTCTGCCGTAGCGGCATCTGGACGCGCACATGAACCGCCCCTGTCGGGCGGGGAGATGCGAATTGAGATGTTACCAAATTGTACGCTTGGGCAACCGGAGTGTTTTGTCTGGTATCAGACGTATGGTCCGCAGGTTAATTTATCCTGAGGTCACTGGGTGTTCAGTGCGCAATTCAAGGCGACGGCGTTCCGTGATTCCCGCAGAGGATAGCAAGCACGCGGCATACTTTGCCTTGGAGATCGATAAGCTCCTCGATCCAGTCTTCAGCCTCTTTTGCCTACTCGAAACCGAGGCCACACTTTCCGAGAAGGGGCTCCTCTACCTTGACCGTGCCGAGGAAGAAGCGCTACGGGTGGCCTTGAGCGCCAATTCCGCGCGGAATCGTCCCACAGATGGCTTCCCTGCCATGTTAAGTTCCAGGCTACAGCGCGTCCTCTGCGTTGATGATGAGCCGTTCAGCCTTGGACGCCGGCAGGCAATTCTGGAATACAAAGGGTGCGTTGTCTCCACGGCGAGTAGCGTTGGAGAAGCCATGGAAATCTTCGAGTCCAGAGATTTCGACGTGGTCATAACCAATCGCCTTGTCGACCAACAGACCGGGATTGTGATGTCCAAGGAAATGAAACGCCTCAAGCCATACGTTCCGATCATCGTGCTCTCGAGTTACCCCGTTTCCAAGGGAGAGATTGGGACGGCAGACGCTTTCATGAACAAGTCAGAATTGCCTGAAAGTCTCTTGGCGAAGGTCGAGGAATTAGTATATCGTTCACGAATCATGGGAGCTGGCGATATCCTTCCCCAGAAGGAAAGGCTGCGTTACACCCGGAAATCGCAGCTCTTAGCCGGCATCGTCGAGTCTTCCAGCGATGCCATTTTCAGCAAGACTCTCGACGGCACGATCCTCTCCTGGAATAAGGCTGCCGAGGTCATGTATGGCTACCGCTCTGAAGAAATTGCCGGAAAATCAGTAACCCTGTTGCAGCCTCCTGACCGGCAGGGTGAAATGCAGGGCATTTTGCTCCGTCTGGCGAGGGGCGAGAGTGTGGACTCCCTGGAGACGATCGCCGTCGCCAAAGGCGGGCACCGGCTCAGCGTATCGCTCACCATATCGCCTATTCTGAACCACGCTGGCCGCATTGTCGGAGCATCGACCATCGCTCGCGAGTTGTCTCACTCAAGGCTGACCGTACAGGGCCTCGGGCTTGCCGCGGCGCGGATGGCTGCAACGTTTGCTCATGAAATCAGGAACCCGCTGGAAGCCTCCGCCAATGCCTTGTTCCTTCTGGCAAAGTCCACTTGTCTGGACGATGCGGCGCGTCAATTCCTCGCCATTGCACAAGACGAATTGACGGACATCAGGCAGATTTCAACTGCTACCCTCGACATTCTGCGGGAAGACTCCGGATGTGCTCCTCAACTCGTCAAGGTTTCCGGGCTAATCGACAATGTGCTGACGCTCTACGGACGCAAACTCCGGGCGCTCGGCATTGAGGTTGATATTCGATATGAAACCGACCTTGCAGTGGATTCGTTTCACGGAGAATTACGGCAGGTATTCTCGAACATTGTGGTGAATGCCGCCGATGCGCTGGAGAAGACGGGCGGCAAACTCTGCATCCATCTTGTCGAATCGTTTGACTGGGCAAATCCCACGCAAAGAGGTCTGCGAGCCACAATTTCCGACACCGGCCCAGGCATTCCAGCCGAGGAACGAAAGCAGATCTTCGAGCCGTTCTATACCACCAAGGGTAAGAAGGGTGCCGGCGTCGGCTTGTGGCTCTGTCTCGATATCGTGCAGAAGTATGGCGGCAAAATTAGGGTGAGAAGCACGACAAGGCCGGGGCGTTCCGGTACGACCTTCTGCGTGTTTCTCCCCACAACGGGCCTTCCGCCAGGAATTGCTTCGATAGCGGCCTAAGCTGGCGGCCCACATCCATCCTCACTTGGCGAATATGAGGGTGCGGACCAAGGAAAGCTACGCTGAGTCGCTTTCCTGATCGGACTTGTGCAGCTCCTTTTCAAGAAGTGCCAGAATTTCTTCCCGCTGCGGGCCTTCCAGCCGCTCTTCCAGCCGCTCCAGAGCCATGCCGATAATATGGTAGTGATGGAGAGAGGCTAGCTCCGGCTTCTCGCTCACATTCAACCAGATTTTATGAAGCAGTTCGAGATCCTGCTCACGCAATCGAGGCGTGTGCGGACCCAGAAAGTACTCTTCCACGGAGTGGTCGGGAGAGTGAATCTCCAGTGCAATGTTGGGGCGCGGCTCCGGTAGTCGTTCCCAGGCATCGCCTGTCAGCTTGCCCTGTTCGTCGAGCGTAAGCCGGTTGGAAAGGCCGCAGACAACACGGGAAGACTCCAATCGTGCCGCCGTCTGCACAATCGCGTCGAAGACGTTCGCCGAGGGCACCACCATCAGCGCAACGTGCTTGCCTTGTTTCTCGGCCAGTTCCACCACCTTGGTAAATAGCTGCTGCTCATACTCTTCGAACAACTCTCCACTATCGATGGTTGAATTGCCGCTGAAGGTGTGTTCACGGTGATAGATGCGCGCGGTCATTACAACCACGTCTTGCTTGGAGGTGTCGGTAGTCTTCAGGAGAGCATTGAGGTAATAGAGATTGCGCGGGTCTCGAATGGCAACCAGCACATTGCCCGGCCGCACCTTCATCTCTTCGCGATCCACCAGCGGTTGCTCGCTGACGCGGAACTCTTCCGTCATCTCATGATGCTCGCCACGCTGCCGATGCGTGATTTTTTCCGAGACCGTGAATACGACGAAGAGGAAGACAGAAAAAGCGATGCCAGCTTCTGTCGCCAGGGGCTTGGTCATCAGGTTGATCAACGCTACGGCAAACAGCAGCAGCGTGATCAATGCCAGTCCGACGGGTATCTCAAGGGAACCGATGTGGAAGTTGCCCGGCACTCGGAAGTCGCGATGCCCGGGCTCTTTGAAGCGCAGCACGAATACGGCCAGCGACTTGAATGCGAAGCTCCAGATCACGCCGAAGGCATACAGCGCTGCCAACAGATACACATTGCCGCGGCTTAATACAATGGTGAGGCACTGCAAGATGGCGATCGTATTGATCAGCCGGTGCGTGGTTCCGTAGGTGTTGTGCGGCTTGCGGAACCAAGGTGTCAGCACGCCGTCTTCGCTGATGCGGTTCAGCACTCCGTTTGCGCCCACGATAGCCGTGTTCACGGCGCCGGAAAGAATGAGCACGCCGACCAGCACCACAAATCCCTGGAAAATGAGCTTCAGGTTATAGGGGCCAGCCATTTCCATGGCCAATCCGCTGATGAGATTAGCGAAATATCCCGAACGTTTCGCGTCTGGAATGATCATCACGGCGAAGAATGACACCAGCGATGTAAACAATAGGCTGTACAGGAAGATGACCGCCCCTGCTTTTTCCAGATTTTTCAGCTTGGGATATTCAATCTCGCGATTGACCTGCGCCAGCGACTCCTCGCCGCTCATGGCCAGAACCGAATGCCCAAAGCCGACCAGCATCAGGATCCAAGGCAGCATGGTCAGCAGCGGCATGTGTGCGAGCCATCCAAGCGTGTCGCCATGGGATGACACGTTGGCCGCCATGATCGAGTCGTGCGTGGGCAGCGGTGGAAGGTGGCGCGTTCCCGGATGGAGCGCCAGCGTAATCAAGCACCAAACGATGAGGATAACGACCATCGCCGTGGTGATTTGCATGATGCGCAGGGCCTTCTCGCTGGACTCATGCATGCCTTGGATGTTTTTCCACCAGAAATAGGCGGTTACCAGAATGCCGAATCCGGCGGCAAAATAATCGCCGCGCGTGCCTGCCATGCTAATCGGATGGCCGAGGCGGGTGGAAAGATCCGCCACGAAACCAGCCAGGTATTGTCCGGCGGAGACCGCGCTGATCGGTCCTGTCAGCACGTAGTCAAACAACAGCGCGGAGACCGAAAGTTTGGCCAGCGTGCCACCCATCGCTTCCTTGACGACGCGATACACGCCGCCGCGCACGAACATGGTGCTGGACTCGATGTAGAGCGAGCGCACCGCGTAGCTGAAGAGCATTACCGCCAGGACAAACCAGGGCGCACTCTTGCCTATTACATTTTCGGCGTCGCCGCCAACGTAATAGGCGGAAGAAGCCAAGTCGCTGAGCACAATTGCCGCGGCCCGCCAGAAGCTGATAAAGCTCAACATGACCGTGGTGGCTACAAAGACCTTGATCGCCGGCCTCGTGCCGGATTTTGCCGCCGCGATGTTCAGATTTTCAGGAGTGGTTCCCATTTTTATGTTTGTAGGTGAGCTGCTTCAAATGGATGCCACTGAATGCGCTCGCTCTTTTCTTAAAGGTGTTGGTTCAATCCTGGATGGTACACAAGCAAGTATCAAGTATATCGTTCAATTGTGGAAACCGTTTGAGTCGAGGTGAGGCCAGCATAGCCGAGCTAAGAGGGAATCCCGGCGTAACGCCTTATCGCCCAGCAATTCGAGAACTAAACGCGTCGCAGGTGATGCCGAGCGCATGGATACCTCGCCTCGGCTGCCCGGGGAACGCCAGCATGGGCTTGGGTGCCGAGTTGCCGATTCTAATCCTATTTCGGTGAGTGGAAATGCGCTCAACTCGTCCCGAATGAGCTCGCGCATCGGAGTCAAGCATGAGCAGGAATCGGAGCAGGAAGAGAGAGGCCGCAGCGCCAACCATGCCAAAAGTCGCCTCAACCAAATTTCCGCCTCCCGAACGAGCCATCATTTTCCCGCTTCGGTTCTTAACTCTATTCGAAACCATCCCGCCTAAAGGCAGGCTAAAGATTACCTAAAAAGTTCCTAAACGAAGGGTGGGAAGGGCCAACTCTTGTGTTTCTTGCGAGTCCAGGATGGGTGCGCGGTTCGGGAATCATGCTGGATCGATGTGGTTGGGTACGGCAACTCAGGAACCGCTCCGGCGCAGCGAGAGGCGGATGATCTATCCGTGAACAAAAAGATTAACATTCCATCGCCCGAATCTTGCGGCTTTGGCGCAACTCCAAACCGAATGCCGGGTTTAAGGGATTAGCATTCCCAGGCGGACGCTGATCACGCTACTTTGCCGGGCGCTGGTTGTCGGCGGGCGGCGTCTCAGCGATAGAATCTGAGTGGAACATTTCTCCTGGGGAGCGGCAACATAACGTAAGGGATTATCCAGAGGGGTATGCGTATGTCACACATTCGATTTCCAAGGACGATTGCTTTCGCCGCATTTCTTGCGTGCCTAATGTTCGTGCTCCCAGCCCCGGCCGTGGCCGGCCCCCGGGTTGGAGTTGGCTTCTACGGCGGCTATTATGGCGGGCCATTCGGATGGGGTCCTTACTATCCTTACGGCCCATACGGTTACTACGGCCCCTATGGGTATTATGCTGGACGCCCGTTGGGCGAGGTGCATATTAAGAGCCCTGACTCCAACGCGCAGATTTTCATCAACGGCTCTTTCGCCGGGCGTGCCCATGACCTCAAGCGGTTCTACCTGGTCCCAGGCACCTACAACATTGAGCAGCGCATTGGGACAGACGTACAGAAGCAGCGCATCTACGTCTTAGCGAATCGCACCTTGAAGCTCGAATTCGGCAAGCCTGGTGCGCCGAGTCCGGTGCCGCAGGCTAATCCGCAGCCCATGCCTGCAAAGCCTGATGCGCCTGGAACTCCAGCTCCTTCGCCGGAGGCACGGTAACGGTAATGAATCCGCTGTTTTCTGTTGCTGTATTCCTTCTTGTACTCACCCCGGCTTGGGCACAGCAGGTCGGGCAGTCTGTCCCCGAACCGGGCCAGCAGACCTCGGTGGCAGCCCAGCCCGATACGACGAAATCAGGGCTGTCGCAAGCGGCGGCGCTGGCTGCAGCGCAGGATGCAGCTCAGGATGCTGAGGAATCAGCCGCGCAGGAGGCAGAGGATCAATCTCAGAGCCAGCCATCAAACACCGATCGGTATTTCGGCGCGCAGCCAGTCGCTGAGACCCACGATCAACCTGGTGGCCAGCCCCTTCCCGAGCGGCGGATCCTGCAAGTCGTGGCGGCTGCAGCCGTGACTCCGCGCTCCGAAGCCTCGGCCTACCCAGTTCATCGCGAGCAAGGGCAGTTTTCGGTTGGAGCCATGCTGCTCTCGGCGAAAGAGGTCGAGCAGAAATTCAGCGCGCCACTTGGCAAACGCTATCTGGTCGTTGAGGTTGGAGTCTTTCCCGTAGGCGAAGTCACGGTGCGTCAGCAGGATTTCACCATCCGCACGGGCAATGAGGCGCAGACATTTTTCGCGGCCACTCCCGAGGATGTCGCAACCGATCTCGCCAACCACCCGCGAAGGGTTGGTATTTTCCCCACACTGGGAGTTGGCTATTCAAACGGCCCTTGGGGCCGGGGCGTGTCCACGGGAGTCGGAGTTGGCATAGCTGGAGGTCCTCGTCCGTATTCACGCGGTCCGATGGGTGCGAATCGGCGGGTGATAGAAAACGAACTGCGCGACAAATCACTTCCGGCGGGGAGCCTGACAAAGCCCGTTGCCGGATATCTATACTTCCCAGTGAAGGAGAAGCACGACGCGCATTACAGCCTTGAACTCACGCGAAACGGCCAAGTTCTCTCACTTCCGCTTCCCGACCCGAAGAAGTGACCGGTTAGTCTCAGCGTGGTCTGTTAGCTATTCATCGTCCGAACCTGGCGCTGCGTCCCAGGCGTGCCCGAAGATCGAAAAAGCCTGTTTCTCCCCGTGTTTTGGCAGGAAAGTGACTCTCGTTGGCTTCCTCTCCCAGCTCGGCGCATCGCACTCCGAATCTGGAGTTTCGCCCTGACTCGCACGGCCCAGCTCTTTCTTTAAGATTGGTCTCTTCCGCCCCAATTGGGCGACCACCGCTATGAGTTTTTCTCCGTTGTCGCTCACTCCGCAGTATGCCGCGTAGTCTCGGAACCAGCTTGTCAGCGAATAGTACGGATCGAACTGGTAGAGCGAAAGCTGCGAAACGTGCGCCGTCAAGCGATCCACCATCAGCCATCCGCCGCGCTCCCAGACCCAGCTCGGTCCTTTGTTCTCGTCGCCCGGGAGATTGTTATTCAGCTTGTAAGCGCGCCTCACCACGAACAAGCGTTCGGTTACCTCGTGGCTTTCTCCTGTCACGAATTCCCTCAACTTCCCGTCCGCATACAGCGCGCGAACCCGCATATAGATCGAGGAAGCTTCGTCTTTGCCGATGTAGAGTTTTACGGCCGTGGACTTTCCAAAACTGATTACATGCACCTTTGGTTTACCAGCAGCTTTCGCGGCCAGCGGAGTTAGGGCAAGCAGAATGAGCAGAGCGGAGCGGAGTTGTCTGGGTAACATACAACTGAAGCCTAGCTCGCCCTTGCTTTTTCCGCAATTGGCTTGTGATCCGGCAGGCAACCTGCCCGGCCGTCCGGGGCTCATAACTGGTGATGCCGGATGCCGTTCGCCGTCGATCGCAACGAGTTCTTGTTGTGGACGATCATCTCGAAAACACGCTGCTGATGCGCGAGCTACTCAGCCGCCAGGGCTATGAAGTCCTTATTGCCAACAGCGCCGCAAGCGCGGAAGAAATCATGCGGCGCACCCCTCCAGACCTGGTGCTGCTCGATGTAATCATGCCCGGAAAAAGCGGCTACGAGCTTTGCCGCGAGTGGAAAAATTCAGCCGAAACACGCCTGATTCCGGTAGTCATGATCACAGGGCTGAGCGACCGCGAAGACAAGATACGCGGCATTGAGGCCGGCGCGGACGACTTCCTCAATAAGCCTATCTTTCCCGTGGAGTTATTTGCGCGCGTGGCATCGCTGCTGCGGGTGAAGGATTACACGGATGAGTTGGAAAACGCCGATACCGTACTCTGCACCCTGGGACGAAGCGTGGAGTCGCGAGATCCCTATACTGAAGGCCATTGCGAGCGCCTCGCCGAATATGCTACCGCGCTCGGCCGCTTCATGGGCCTGGGAGAAGAGGAACAACTGGCGCTACGGCGCGGCGGTTTTCTGCACGATCTCGGTAAGATCGCGATCTCCGACGAGATTTTGAAAAAGCATGGAGTGCTTTCAGCCGGCGAGTGGCTCCTGATGCAGCAGCATCCGCTGATCGGGGAGAATATCTGCAAGCCGCTGCGTTCGCTGCGCATGGTGCTGCCGATCATTCGTCATCATCACGAACATTGGGACGGCACCGGCTACCCGGATCGCCTCGCGGGCGAGTCAATTCCACTGCTTGCCCGCACCCTGCAGGTTGTGGATGTGTATGACGCGCTACGCACCGAACGCCCTTACAAGCGCGCGCAGTCGCATGAACAGAGCTGCGAAACGATGCGCGCCGAAGCCCAGCGGGGGCTGTGGGACGGAAAAATCGTGGAAGAGTTCTTTTCCATGCTGGCCCTGCGCGAGTATGCAGCATAGAGGAATTTCCGCATTTTGTTTCGCGCGGGCTGACAACTACTTTACAATCGGTATGCGTCCACTCATCCTATGGCCCCTCTTTATTCAATCATCCTTCCCGCCTTCAACGAGAGCTCACGTCTTGCCGCGAGTCTTGCAAAGGCGCTCGCGTTCGTTCGCGAGAAACGCTGGAGCGTTGAGATCATCGTGGTCAACGATGGTTCCCGCGACGACACTGCTGAAATCGTCAAGCGCTTTATGCTCGAGGCACCGGAGATTCGTTTACTGGAGAATCCGGGTAATCGCGGGAAGGGTTACAGCGTCCGCAACGGAATGCTGAATGCCGGCGGCGAAATCCTGCTGTTCAGCGACGCTGACTTTTCCTCTCCGATTGAGGAATCCATTAAGTTGATCGACGCTATCGCCCAAGGCGCAGACGTTGCTTTTGGCTCCCGGTGGCTGCTGGCGGAGACGCAAACCCTACGCCAGTCATTGCTGCGTCAGTTTGTGGGACGCGTGTACAACCTGCTGCTGCGCCTTGTGCTCGGATTGCCCTATAAGGATACTCAGTGCGGATTTAAGGCTTTCACCCGGCCAGCCGCCGAGGTCATATTTACCCGCCAGCAGATTGAGCGTTGGGGGTTCGATCCCGAGCTTCTTTTCATCGCCCGCAAGTTTGGTTTGAAAATGACCGAGGTTCCCGTGGCATGGGCGAACGATGACCGCTCCAAGGTCAACCTTATCGTGGACGGCTTCAAAATGTTTTATGAGCTATTGAAGATTCGAATCTACGGGATGACGGGCCAATACCTGCGCCCCACGTTTCAGTTCTTCGCATCCACCTCCGGTACCGTGCTGGTCGAAGGCAAGCGTCCCGCTTAACGCCTGAAATAGATTTCAATCACTACGAAGCCACCTCCTCTCGCCCTCGTTGGGTCTTTCGCGAACTCACGGCGGAAATTCTTGGCGGGGCAGTTTCCAGCGGAATCATTTCGACCTCACCGGCCTTGCTGAGCGCAATCGTCATGGTTGCGGCGCAATTCTCGCACAGCCAGAAATGTTCAACTGGATGGCTCTTGCAGCGAAGGGCCGCTACCACTTCCTGGTCTGCGTGTCCCCGGCCCGGCAGCGCGCTCTTTCTGGCAGCTTCGGTAAAGTCCATGCGGAAGAGGCGGCCCTGGCCCATGCGGTGAAAGGTCGCGGAACATTGTGGGTTGAAGCACTTCGACAACATGGAAACCTCGCTAACGCCGCGACGTTTGAGGCGCGACTCCAGCAGCAGGTGGAACACAGGGGCGGATACTTACTATGATGCGGCCCGCGGCGCGCCTGAACGCTTGGAACAGTAATAGTTTTTCGAGGACTAGATATGTTCTGCCGAGAGATTGAGAGCTCGTCAAAACCGTTCAGGGACGCCGGTGAGCAGAATTCTGTTTTGGGCTGACCAGAATGTCTGACAACTTGACTTCCAATTACCGATATAGGAAACTTCTGGCTCCGATCAGTTGACTACGTTGAAGAAGGGCACCTGCCTTAGTGCGCATAATGCGGCTTCGGGTGTTTCCCGCACGTGCGCACCTTCCTTGAAGATGGACACGTCGCAGGGCGAAATTTTATTCGGTTGTTATGGTCTAATCCGTACGTTTCATTCGTCTCACTGGATATGCGGGAATCAGACGTAATTCTCAGGAGGTAAGGAAATGTCAACGGCTGGAACCACCGCACCCCCGGCTTCACCCTCGCAAACTTCGGAGTTGAAGCGCCTTGCTACGACCCCGGCAGTCCTATGCCTCATGCTGTTCTCAGCCGCGTACGTGACCAATGCCATGGATCGGACAATTTTTTCCACATTGCTTCCGATGATCAGCAAGACACACGGCTACGGTCTAAGCAGCGGCGGATTCCTCTCAACCATCTTCAACTTGGGAATTGGCATTATCGGATTGCCTGCGGGATTTCTGCTTGATCGCTGGTCTCGCAAGTCGGTCCTAGTACTGGGGATGATTATCTATTCGGTTGCCACGCTGGCGACTATATTTGCCGTTGGATTCGTGGACATGGCAATGTACAGAGCGGTCACCGGAATCGGCGAAGGCATGCAGATTGCAGCACTCTATGTTGCCGCCGGCAGCTACTTCTATAAGAATAAGGCGTTCGTGGTCGGGTGCATTAATGTCGGATTTGGGGTTGGGGCAACTCTGGGACCGTATTGGGGAGCCCGGATTGCAGTGGCCGTCGGAACCTGGAAAACGCCATTCGCGGTCTTTTGCGTGGCAGGTCTGGTGATGGCCGCAGCGGTTTGGTTTATCGTCCCAAGGAACTTCAGCGAACAACGTGCGATTTCCAATGTCCGGGATGCATCGATCGTCGTGGACAATATTCCCGAGCAGTTCTTCAACCGGAACGTAAAGCTTTTGATGATGTCGGTATTTGTCCTTGGCACCGTGGGGTATGGTTACCAGGGCCTTTACGTGACTTTTCTCGTGAGGCATTTACACTACACCACGGTCATGGCGGCGACGGCGTTCAGCTTCTATGGCTTTGGCTGTATGCTTCCCATGCTTGGCGGCTGGCTTGGAGACCGTTTTTCAAATCGCGGCGCTCTGATCACGGCCTATGCTTGCATGGCGCTGATCACGTATCTGCTATTCAATGTCGCGACGACGCTGACGGAACACTGCATCCTCAGCTTTCTCCAGGCTTTCTTCTACAGCAGCACGTTGCACGTAAACCATCTGGCTCTTTTCCAGAGAAGCGTGCGGCCCCACATGGTTGGCCGGGCGACTGGTCTGTTCACCTCAACCCACTTTATCTCAGGCTCATTTGCCGGATATTTACTAGGTTCGCTAGCTGGCAAATTAGGTTGGGGCACGGCTGCACTGATCCAGGAAACGTCGCTCTCAATCGCGGCAATCATTGTGCTCCTGATGATCAATCCGAAGCTGCAGCTTAGCGTAAGGAACAAACTGGCTGGCGGCCACTGATGCCGGTTCGCGAATAAGCACAAGAACGTAAGGAAATATCGGGGAGAATGGCGTTGGAAGCGGAGATTGCGTTTATGCCCGAACGGAAGACGCTATCTTCCCGGGTCGTATTTCTTGAGTTATCGGCGTATGAGGGGATCTTGTTGTGAGTAATTCAAAAGAAGTCTCCGGGAGTTCTGACGCTCCGCGGATACAGATATCCGATCTGACGGCATTTATTGCCCGGGTATTTGAGTCGCTTGGGTTCCCCGTTGAGCAGGCTTACCGTGCTGCTTTCCTGATGGCTGAGGCAGACGCATGGGGTGCCGATGCACATGGCGTATTTCGCTTGCCCATGTATGTCAAGCGAATTCAAAACGGAGGAATCAATCCGCGACCGAAGATGCGTATTGTCCGCGAGCAACCAGCTACCGCATTGCTCGATGGAGACAACGCCATGGGACACCTGTGTATGAGCCGGGCAGCCGAGATTGCAATCGAAAAGGCTCGCACATTGGGAGTCGCCTGGGTAGGAGTGCGCAATAGCAACCACTCAGGGGCTGGATCGCTATACGCGCGCATGCCACTGCCCCATGACATGATTGGTATATATGCTGCCGTGGGCGGTGCGAACCTTCTCCCACCTTGGGGCGGAACCGAAAAACTTCTTAGCACAAACCCACTTGCGATTGCCGTCCCCGGTTCAGAGTATCCCGCGATTGTCCTCGACATGGCGACGACCAATGCCTCATTCGGCAAGATCAAGGTGAAAGCGCAGCGCGGTGAACCAATGCCTGAGGGTTGGATGATCGACCGCGAGGGCAATCCGCTGACCGATCCCCAGAAAGCACTTGAAGGTTTCCTGCTGCCAATTGGAGGGGCGAAAGGTTATGGATTGGCGCTGATGATTGGTCTGTTGGGAGGCATCCTTAATGGGGCGGCATTCGGCAAGAGCGCCATCGACTTCGGTACCGATCACTCCACCATTACGAACACCGGACAACTGCTAATTGCCGTCAATATTGCGGCATTCGCGGACGTGCGGGAGTTCAAGGCTGGGGTTGATGAGATTTGGGATCAGATGAAGTCCTCTCCCAAACTGCCCGGCGTTGACGAAGTCCGATTGCCCGGAGAACGCTCCGCAAGGATCTATGAAGATCGCAAAAGGAACGGTCTTCCTCTGAGTCCAGCACTTCGTCAAGTTCTGGACGAACTGGCTGACGGCTTACATGTTCCTCACCTTTGATGGCGTGCTTCGTCGCAGGGAAGGTATATAATCCCGGGCAGAAAGCCACACACATCGTCGTCAGCGAGCCTAAAATCGCGTTGAGACGCAGCGTCTGGCTCGAACTGTGCATGAACCGGCCAATTCAAGGAGTGGCGAAGGCCGGTCAAGGCGCTGCGGATGAAAGCTAAATCCCCGAAAGGCACGCGAAATGAAGGTTGGTAAATACGAGATCGACATAATCGTCGAGGGCTACCCCGGCAAGTCTGGATTTCACGGCGGCATCGGCTGGAGCACGGTCGTGCTCATCCGAACCGCAGACCGGAAGCTGATGATCGACGGCGGCTCGTTCGGAATGCGGCGGATCATCGTCCCGCGGCTGGCAAAGCTCGGTGTCAAGCCCAGCGACATCACGGACATGCTGTTAACCCACGCCCACCACGATCACATGGTGAATTGGGTTCTATTTCGCCAGGCTCGGATTGCCATTGGAGCGCACGAACTCGAGTGCGCGGCCAAGTTGCCATGGGGCGAGTCCCCGACCGCCGAATTCTATGTCAAGGAACTACGGAACTGGCCAACGCTGCACACGCTGGAAGATGGCGCCGAGGCGTTTCCCGGTATTACGGCGCACATGGCTCCCGGGCATACCGAAGGTCATATGGTTTTCGTACTGCATGGTCCCGAGTACGATGTGATTTTCACGGGTGACGCGGCCAAGAATCGTGCCGAACTTCTCTCTCGTGAAACGGACATGACCTATGACTCCTCCGTCAGCGCAGCCACGATCAATATGATCTGGAAGCTCTGGCAGAGCCGTCCCGGAAGCGTCCTTGTGCCGGGCCACGATATCGCCATGGTGCAAGAGAACGGCTCCTGCCGGTACCTGGGGAAACGGGAAGCAACCATGATCGCCTGGTTCGGAGAAGACATGAAGACGACAACCCGAATCGACCTGACCTAAGCCCGTGGCACTGCTCGCTTTCGCAACAGAATCGATGAAAAAACGGCCAAGTTTGTGATTGGCACATAGGCTTTTGGCCAATGGCACACAGGTTCCAGGCTGCGGTATCAGCGTCGAAAAAAGTGGAGATTATGCCTGCTCAAGCAAGTTTCTCGGTTGTATCCGCCCCTTCGGTGCGTCACTACCGCAGGGGCTGGATTGCATTGTTCCTGTTTGCGCTAACGATGATCAATTACATTGACCGCATCTCGCTTAGCTTTGCGGCAAAGCCTATCGCATCGGAGTTCCATCTCTCCTCGGTTGCTCTTGGGTATATCTTCTCGTCCTTTCTATGGACGTATACTCTGTGCCTGATTCCCTCGGGCATGTGGACTGACCGGTCGGGAACAAAGTTTACCGCCGGAGTGGGCATCGCGTTCTGGTCAGCGTCAACGATTCTAACCGGCGCCGCCTGGAGTTTTCCTTCTCTGCTGGCCACAAGATTGGCGATGGGAGCGGGCGAAGCTACATCTCATCCGGCCGCTATAAGGACCATCCGCGAGTGGATGCCTGCAAGCGAGAGGGGAGTGTCCACGGCCATGTTCAATAGCGGTTCCTACGCTGGTCCGGCGCTGTGTGCCGTCGTCGCCGGGCCAGTCATCGCGACTTTCGGGTGGCGCGGCATGTTTGTCGTGGCCGGCGCGATCGGATTCGTCTGGTTGGCCGCATGGCTATACTGGTTTGGAAGTCCGGAAAAGGTCGCATGGCTTTCGGAGCCCGAGCGCACGAAAATATTGAGTGAACGCAGCCTTGCAACAACTCAAACGGACAACAGCACGCAAAGTCACGGCCTTCTTCGGCTTCTTCGTACCCGGACACTCTGGGGCCTCGCTCTCACCCAAGGCTGCAATGTTTATTCGCAGTATCTGTTTTTGACTTGGCTACCTAGCTATCTTCAAACCAGCAGGCATCTGACGATTCTGAAAACTGGCATGTTCACTGCAGTTCCTTATGGCCTGACCGTGGTTCTGGTCGTCTTACTTGGTCAACTCAGCGATCGCATTCTCAGGAAGCGAGGCGTCGCGAGCGGAAGACGCCGCAACATGATCGCAACCACAATGTTGGCTTCTTCCGTGATCCTTTTGGCCCCCATCGTGAGCAATATTTGGATACTGCTCGGCTTGATAACAATTTCGCTTACTGGGATTGCGACCACGAGCGCATTGAATTTTTCGCTATTGAACGACCTCCTGCCGGATTCGCGTGACGTCAGTAGGGCGATGGGCTTTCTCGTGGTTGGAGGAAATACGTTCGGACTTCTCGCACCGATCGTGACCGGATACGTGATCGCAGGCACTGGCAGCTTTACTTGGGCCTTCATCATCGCGGGCGCGCTGCTTGTGGGTGGTGCCACGGCGACGCTAACCATGACTCGCAGACCCATGATTGCCGTGTCGGCGGTGACTGCTGCCGCGCAGAGTTGATCGAATCAGCATTTCGCCCTCCGGAGAAAGGGACTGGAGGGCGCAATGGTCGAATCGTTAAGCTCATTTAGTGTGTGTACGCCAGCCTGGTAACTTTACGTCTGCATATCCATCCATGACTACATTCCCTAAACGGGTGTGGCACAAAGCCGATCTCAGGCACAAGAGGAGAATTCACAAGTCGTAGAAAAGAATTGGTGGGCCTGCAGGGATTTGAACCCCGAACCAAAGGATTATGAGTCCTCTGCTCTGACCGTTGAGCTACAGGCCCTTCTGCACGCTAAGTGCAATGGAGGGAATAAGTTACTACGTTACAGATACCGTTTTCTTTTCTTGCGTTTTGACGGACGCTCATCGCGTTCGACTGCCGCACGCTTGTGCTGAGCTGCACCATGAGCATATCGCATGTCATCCTTGATTGTCTTGTGTTCGCTATCTCCCGCAGGCCGATATCCATGCCGTTCGCGGTGTATAAACTGGCGCACGAAATGCCAAACGAGCTTGTCGTGCGCCAGAGAAATGGCGTCATTCTGAGTGCCGGAATCTACTTCTTCTCTTCGAGTGAGACCACTTTGAAATTTGTCTCCTTGGCGCGCTCCAGTCGGCCCGGTAGTTCGAGCTCCCATTCGAAGTAAGCATTCGCGGCCTGTTTGAACTCAGGGCTCATTGGCTCGAATTGTCCCCATAGAAACGGCTGAAGGAAGATGTCGTCGGTCTTCGTCGCCAGATTCTCGAACCCTGCAGTAATCGGCAAGTTTGCTTTGCGCCAAGCGGCATTGCCTCCCTCCAAAATACTAACCGGCTTTCCGGAGATTTTAGCCAGATCGCGCCCGGTGAGTGCGACTAGCGCCGGGTCATCGCCCGTCACCACGAGGTTGGATGACTGCGGAATCTTCCGTAACGCCTCGTCCAAACGCGAGCGGATAGCAAACCAGGCACCCGGTATGTGTCCCTTTTTGTAACTGAGGCTATCCGCGACATCGATCACCGTGGCCTTCTTTGCTTGCAATTGCGTATTCAGTTCCATTGCCTTGATTCGGGGCATGCCAATCTGCTCGCTTCCAGGTACCAGTGGCTTGTAATCACCTGTGTCAAGGCTGACGCCTTCGAACGGATCCGCGAGTACATAGGTTTCCGGCCAATCTGCTTGCACCATCCATGACGCAGTCATCAACGCTCGTACCATGTAGTTGTCGATCAGCACTACCCTGGCTTTGTGGGTTGCGGCGTACTTGTCCATTCCCTGGACGAGTTGTACGCCCCAGCCATAGGTGGAGTCGTGACGATGGCCTGCGCGATACTCATCCGGCGTGCGGAGATCAATGATGTAAAGGCTGCGATTCTGGTCGGCCTTGTACGCCTCCAACTGCTTTGCACTGATAACCTTCACTCCATATCGGTCCGCTACATTCCGCGCAGTTTGCAAAGCCTTTTGAAGATTAGCTCCCCAGGGCTCGGGAGCATGTCTGGTTGTGCCGTGCTCGAGGGGAAAGCCAGCCATCTGCCACGCCATCGTGCCTCCGCGCATGGCGGCGACCTTATTCGGTATGCCTGCATTGATTAACGTCTGGGCGCCGATGAGGCTGCGGGTTCGACCCGCGCAATTCACCACCACGAGCGTATCGGGACTGACCCCAAGTTGAAAGAAGCGGAAGACCAGCTCGGAGACCGGTACATTAATCGAGCCCGGTATATTCATGTTGACGTATTCGTTGGAGGGGCGGCTATCCAGGATTAGCACTTTCTCGCCTCTAGCGATCCGCTCCTGAACCTGTTCCGGCGTCATTGTGGGCGTTTGATAGTGAACCGTGATCCACTCGCCGAAGGCTTTGCCTTCTACGCTCATCCCGCTGAAGACTTCATACCCTGCATTCTTCCATGCTGGATATCCGCCCTCGAGAATCGCAACATTACTGTAGCCGAATTCACTCAGCTTTACGGCCGCTCGTCCGGACGTCCCCTCGCCTCCATCGGTGAGGATGATACGGGTGGTTTTACGCGGAATCATGCGGAAAATATTGAGTTCCAATTTGCTGAGCGGCAGATTGACTGCGTACAGGAGATGAGCTTCTCCGAAAACCCCTTCTTCGCGCGGATCAATGATCGCGATCTCTTTCCCGTCGCTTTCCATTGTTTTCAGCGCAGTTGCGCTCACCTGTGGAAAAGCGTTTTGAGCAATTGCACTTGGCGTAACGATCAGTGCTGTGAAGAGTGTCAGCATAAGCCCAAGAGTGGTTCTCTTGCGAAAATATGAATTAGACATACGTACCTTTCCCTCACAAGTATCAATGTGAAGTATCGGTTCTGTCCGATCAAAAGTCGAACAGAATCATCTACTCGGGGGCGGGTTAAATCAGCGCAGGAGCCGACTGCGGAAGGACATCCAATGTTCGCCGAATCGTCACCAGGAAGCCGCTCGCGGCGCGAGCGGCTTCCTGCGGCTGAAGGGGAGCGATGTTAACTGTTAAAGGCCAGTGAAATAAGCGTGTGCTGCTCCATCTGGTGAGCCTTGGCGGAGCCAGTGGCTGGACTGGCCGCTGCCTGGCGGCTGATCGAGAGAACAGGGAGGTTCTTTCCCGCAACGCGGCGGAGCCGCGGTTTTATGAAGCTGTGCGCGCCCATGTTGGCGGGCTCCTCCTGCACCCACACCAGTTCGCGGGCATTCGCGTACGGGGCAAGCGCGTCGTGAATATCCTGCTCCGGGAATGGATAGAGCTGATCCAGGTACAGTATTGCCGTGTTGGTGTTGTTCAAACGCTTGCGTTCCGCTTCCAGATCGTGTCCGATCTTTCCAGAGCAGAGCAGAATGCGGGTAACCTCGGAAGGCGTGACGTGTGTATCCGGAACGATAGTCTTGAACCGGTGAGCGCTGAATGCCGCCAACTCACTTGCGGCGTCAGGATGGCGCAACATGCTCTTGGGTGTGAAGACGATGAGCGGCTTGCGCCACTTGCGCAGCGCCTGGCGACGCAACAGGTGGAAGAACTGCGCAGCCGAGGAAGGCTGACAGACCTGCATGTTGTCACGTGCGCACAGTTGCAGATAACGCTCGATCCGGGCGCTGGAGTGCTCCGGTCCCTGGCCCTCATAGCCGTGCGGCAGCAGCAGGACCAAGCCAGAAAGCAAGCCCCATTTTTCTTCGCCGGCACAGATGAACTGATCGATGATGATTTGCCCGCCGTTGGCAAAGTCGCCGAACTGCGCCTCCCAGAGGGTGAGCGCCTCGGGATAATCGCGGCTGAATCCATACTCAAAGCCGAGGATAGCAGCTTCGGAAAGCTCCGAGTTGTAAATTTCGATAAACGCCTGATCTGACGAGAGGTGCTGCAAGGGCATGTATAAACTCTCGTTCTCAATGTCTATAAGGTATGAATGGCGGTGATTGAAGGTGCCGCGTCGCGTATCCTGCCCACTCATCCGAATCCGAACGCCGCTGGTGACAAGGCTGGCGAAGGCAAGGGCCTCGGCCATGCCGTAATCGATAGGACGCTTACCCTTGGCCATCTCCTGACGCTGCTTGAGCAGGGCAGCGACCTTCGGATGGATGTGGAAATTCTTGGGGTATTCGCCCAGTTTGAGGCCCAGACGGGTAATCTCTTCGGTCGCCACTCCGGTATCGATCTCGTGATCGGGATGCCATTTGCGCCCAAAGTATCCGTCCCAATAATCGGGCAGCTTGTAAAGCAAGGGCTTCTTGGTCATGGCCTTGGCATCCGCCTTGGCCTGCTGGTAGCGCGCCTTGGATTCCGCAACCTTGTTCTTTACGTCAATGCCCAGGCGCTGCGCATAGATTTCGTAGAGCGGCGGGTGGGTCTTGATCTTGGCGTAGACGATAGGCTGCGTGATCGTGGGATCGTCAATTTCCGAGTGACCGTGGCGACGGTATCCAATGAGGTCGATGAGCACGTCAGAGCTGAACTTATACCGGTATTCAAGCGCCAGACGGCCAATGCGAACCACCGCGTCGGGATCTTCGGCGTTGACGTGGAAGATGGGAATCGGCAGGCGCTTGGCGAGATCGCTGGAAAAGCGTCCGCTGGAATACTCGACAGGGTTCGTGGTAAAGCCCAGCAGATTATTCACAATGATGTTGATGGTGCCGCCGACATCGAAGCCCTCGAGATAGCTCATGTTCAGCGTTTCGGCGCAGATGCCCTGCCCGGTAAAGGCGGAATCGCCATGCATGAGGATGGGCAGCGTCTGGCGTTTGCCCTCTGCGCCGCGCCGGGTCTGCTTGGCGCGCACGCGTCCAATCGCCACGGGATTGACCGCCTCAAGATGGCTGGGATTGCTGACCAGGTGAATCCTCATTCGCTGGCCATTGAATTCGCGATAACCGGTGGCGCCCTGATGATATTTCACGTCTCCGCCACCCAGAGTAGAGCGCGGATCGACGTCTTCAAAGCCGCCAAAGATATCGGCGGCCGAGCGGCCCACGGTGATGCAGGCGGTTGCGAGGCGTCCGCGATGGCTCATCGCCATCACGCACTCTTCCGCGCCATGGGCAGCGGCTCCGGAGAGGATTTCTTCCATTAACGGAATCAGGACGGTTTCGCCTTCGAGCGAAAAACGCTTGGTGCCGATGTAGAGCGTCTGCAGCATCTGCTCAAAAATGTCGGCTTCCACCAATTGATTGAGGATGGCCTCGCGATTCACCTCGGGTTGAGGAGCTTCGAGACGATCGATGATCCACTGGCGGCGCTCTGGATCAGGGATGTGCATGAACTCAGAGCCGATGGTGCCGCAGTAGATTTCGCGGGCGCGATCCGCGTCAGGGCCGGTGATTCGCAATTCAGAGTAATCAAGGGGATGAAAGTGGCCGAGCGGATCAAGGTCTGCCTGCAGGTATCCCCAGCGGCGGAAAAGTTCAAAGGTGCGCTCTCGTGATTGAATTTCTGGGCTGACTTCAGCGGAAATAACTTCAGCTTGTGACACTTTGCTCCTGGCCCGGCAGGGAATTCCGGGACTTTGCTGGCGTACACAACGACTTTCAACCCACCGCAAAGAGTATCAAAATCGGGAGAACGCCGCTATTGAGTACTAAGGCGTTTGATTCGTCGGGACGGCGAAAGGATTGGGAAATTTCAACCGGAAATACCGTTTCGGCCCTGTCAGGGACTTGGTTCAGCGGAGTCTTCCTGCGAATCTATGCCTTGAGTGCGCCGGTGTACACGGCCATTCCCACCACGGAATCCACGCCCTCGGCATCGAGCCGAGTCACCTCGTCCATGGACTTGATGCCGCCCGCCACGATGAGCTTCCGGCTGGTTGCAGCCTTCAGACCCGCGATCACCTCGAAGGGGAAGCCGGTCATGGTTCCTTCGGTATCGATGTGGGTGTAGAGATAGCCGAAGCAGTACGCATCGAGTTGCCGCATCATCGCTTCAGGCGTCAGGGCGGTGCCTTCCCGCCAACCTTTGATCGAGACTTTTCCGCCACGGGAGTCGACGGCAAAGAGCAGACGCGCCGTCGATGCATAGTGCGCAAGCGCCTCTGCCATTGCGATATCCACCGCGCCTTTTTTCAACAGTGCCGAACCGACGATGATCTTCTTTGCCCCGGCTTGCAGCATCTTCGACGCGGCTTCGACGGATCGGATTCCTCCGCCGACCTGCACTGGGAGGTGCTGGCAGATGCGATGAATGAGCGCGGTATTCTCACCCTTGCCCATGGCGGCGTCAAGGTCGATGAGCTGCACCATCGGATAGGGAAGAAAGCGGTCGATCCAATATTGAAGGTCGTCGAATTCGAGCGCCTTCTTCGCGCCCTGCACAAGCTGGACGACCTTGCCGCCCATGAGATCAATCGAGGGAATAAGCATCTGTCACGTCCTGTGTAGTGGGTGAGTTCAGCAGGGCAGTCTCACCGGGATTCCTTCGCTTTGCAACTGTGCCTTCAACTCGCGTACATCGTGAATGCCGAAGTGAAAAATAGAGGCGGCGAGTGCAGCATCGGCGCATCCGGCTTTGAATACATCCACAAAGTGGTCGCCCGAGCCCGCTCCGCCGCTGGCGATGACCGGAATACTTACCGCCTTCGCCACGGCTGCCGTCAGCGGACAATCGAAACCGTTGCGGGTGCCGTCGCAGTCCATTGAGGTCAGGAGAATTTCTCCTCCGCCACGGGATTCGGCCTCGCGCGCCCAAGCCACTGCGTCGAGTCCGGTGGCAATGCGGCCTCCGGCTAGATAGACCTCGGCTGGCACGGTACCCTCGGCGGAAACCGCCACGCCGGGCTTGCGTTTGGCGTCGATGGCGATAATAACGGCCTGCGAGCCAAAGCGCTCGGCGATCTCAGTGATGATCTCCGGAGTATTGATGGCTGCGGAGTTGATGCTGATCTTATCGGCACCGGCGTCGAAGAGCGCCGAGGCATCGTCGAGCGAACGCACGCCTCCGCCTACGGTGAAAGGTACAAAGAGCTGGCGCGCCGTACGCCGCACCACATCGATGAGGATTGGCCGCGCGTCGCTGGTGGCGGTAATGTCGAGCAATACGATTTCATCCGCGCCGCTGGTGGCATGGAGGTACGCGAGTTCCGCCGGATCGCCCGCATCAATCAGATCCACGAACTGCACGCCCTTGACGACGCGGCCCTTGGTCACGTCGAGGCAGGCAATAATGCGCTTGGTGATTCCTGTGCTCATCGCGCGCTCCATTCGGAGGCATAGTCGCAAAAGTTTTTCAGAATACGCAAACCGGTGTCACCGGATTTTTCAGGATGAAACTGGACGCCGAAAACATTCTCGCGCTCGACACAGGATGCGAAAGTTTCATCATAAGTGGTGACTGCGGCGACGCCCGCGACGACCGGCGCGCGATAAGAGTGGGTGAAATACACAAAGCTCTCATCGGGTACGCCAGCGAGGAGGCGTGAATCTTCACCCTCCTTGCTTCGGCGAATCTGATTCCATCCCACGTGCGGCACTTTGAGCTTGGTCTGGAAGCGCTCGCACCGGCCTTCAAAGAGTCCTAGGCCCTCGGTGTCCGGGGCCTCGGTTGATCCGCCAAACTGCCATTGCATTCCTACGCAGATGCCGAGGAATGGAACGCCGCGCTCGATTGCCTCCGTTACCGCATCGCGCATTCCGCTGGTAGCCAGCCGCTCGGTGGTGCAGAAGTGGCCTACTCCTGGCAGTACCAATGCCTCAGCATCGCGCACAAGCGAGGGATCGTCGGTGACTACGGACTCCTGTCCAAGAAAAGTGAAAGCCTTGCGCACGCTGGTCAGATTGCCAGCCTTGTAATCGATGAGCGTAATCATCTACAGAAGCCCTTTGGTCGATGGCAGCATTTCAGCCAGCCGTTGATCTTTGCTGCAGGCCACGCGCAGAGCACGGGCGAAAGCCTTGAATAGCGCCTCGATCTTGTGATGGTTGGAACGGCCATACATGGTTTTCAGATGAACGTTGGCGCGCGCTCCGCGGGCGAATCCCTCGAAGAAGTCGAAGACCAGTTCGGTCTGGAGATCGCCGACAAGGCGCACGCGCACTTTTGTATCGACCACGCACGCGGCGCGGCCGCTCAGGTCCACGGCGGCGATGCCCAGGGTTTCATCCATCGTCATTAGAAAATATCCAGCGCGCAGGATCCCTTTTTTGTCGCCCAGAGCGCGATCGAATGCCTCGCCCAGGGCAATGCCAACGTCTTCGACGGTGTGATGCTGGTCAACATCGAGATCGCCGCGACAGACCAGTGCGAGGTCGAATCCACCGTGGCGAGTGAATAATTCCAGCATGTGGTCAAAGAAGCGGATGCCGGTTTCGACTTTGTAAATCCCGGTTCCGTCGATGTTGAGCGCGAGCGCAATCTGAGTTTCGGTCGTGATGCGTTCGAGTTCCGTACCACGCGGCAAGGTCTTCGCTGGTTTAGTCATTGTGCCTCCTTGGCGGTAAGCGTGGGACGCGGTTTCGGAGTGAATCCGACGGTTGTGAGAGTCTCGGAAAGTTCGCGCAGAAGACGCTGTGTCTGCAGACGATTGCCGAGCGTAATTCGCACGCAACCTGCGCAACCAGGATCGCTATTGCGGTCGCGAACCAGAATCTCGCGCCGCCGCATCTCCGCCACGAGCGCCTGCCGATATTCGCCGAAGTAGGCCAGCACGAAGTTTGCCTGCGAGGGCCAATAGGGAATGCCGCGCTCGCGGTAAAAGCGTTCCAACTTGCTGCGGCCTTCCAGCACCTGTGCGATGTAGCTGGCGATGTAGTCGCCATCATCCAGCGCGGCGCTTAGGCAGGTAAGCGCAATTCCATTTACGTTGTAGGGCGAGGCGACGCGGCGTAGCATCTTCAATTGCTCGACTGAGCCAAGCAGCGCACCAAGGCGGAAGCCTGCAAGTCCATATGCCTTGGAGAACGTCCGGCTGACGAACAGGTTGTCGAGAACGCCGACCTGATCGAGCAGGCTCTCTCCGCCGAAATGAATGTAGGCTTCGTCAATCAGCACCGCCGCCTGAGGCGCAGCATGAACAATGGCCAGCAATTGTTCGCGCGTGGCGATTGCTCCGGTGGGATTGTTGGGATTAGCGATGCAGATCAGTCGAGTCTTCGGCGTAATCGCGTGTAACACGTTTGCGGCGGGAAACTCCAATGCCTCGCTGGATTGCACGGTTCTAACCACCGCGCCGGTTGCCAAGGCGTAGATCTCATACATGCTGAACGTAGGCACGGCGATCAGCGTCTCGTCCCCCGGCTCCAGATAGGTTTCCGCAAGCAGGTGAATTGCCTCGTCCACGCCATTGCTTAAGAACACCTGTCCGGATGCTATCCCCAGAAGCTTCGCGACGGCCTGTTCTCCTGCTTCGCGTTCGGGATATTTGTTGAGCGTCTCGGCGGTGATGGAGTGCAGAGTCTGCAAAACGCGAGGAGAGCAACCATCCACGTTCTCGTTGAAGTCGAGGCGCAACCCGTTGCGGCCTCCCAAGGGCGGGTGATATTCCTTCAAGGTTTCAATTACGCGGCGAGCGCGTAACTTACTATCAGTTTCCGTGCTCATTTCTGGAGCCTCACTCGCACGCTCGCAGCGTGGCCTTTTAAGCCCTCGGCTTCGGCCAGCAGTGTGACCGTGGGGGCAATTTTCTCCAGCCCCTTGCGGCTGGCTTCCTGAATAGTGATGATGCGGACAAAATCGATCACATTGAGTCCGCCGCGATACCGGGCCACGTTGCCCGTGGGCAGGGTGTGGTTGGGCCCGCTGGCGTAATCTCCGAGCGATTGCGGTGTGTAGTCGCCGAGAAAAATCGAACCTGCGCACTTGACCGCGTACACATCTTCGGAGGCGACGCTGACGTGTTCTCCACCGAGTTCATTGGTCCAGTCGAGCGCTTGTTTGCGGCTCTTGGCGACCAGAACTACGCCGCGCGCGGCAAGCGACTGCCGGGCAATCTCGTTGTTTTTGGCCATAACGTCCGCGCAACGGATTACGGATTTTGCGAGGCGCGTGCTGGCAGTGATGAAGATGGGCAGTGCCTCCGGATCGTGCTCGGCCTGGGCTACAAGATCGCTGGCGATAAACTCCGCATTGCCCTCGGTCGCGCAATAAACAATCTCGGTTGGTCCGGCAAGAAAGTCGATTCCGCAATCAAACGAAACCATTTTTTTTGCCAGAGTTACATAGGTATTGCCGGGACCGACGATCTTGTTGACCGGAGGAATGCTTTCGGTGCCGTAGGCAAAGGCCGCAATCGCCTGTGCGCCGCCGATGCGATAGAACTCCGTTACGCCGATGATGGCTGCCGCAGCCAAGGTCTCCGGCGCGGGACGTGGCGAAGCCACGGCTATGCGTGTGACGCCCGCCACTTGCGCGGGAATCACGGTCATCAGCACCGTCGATGGCAGAGGATAGCGCCCGCCCGGAGCGTAGCATGCCACGGACTCCAGAGGACGGATTGCCTGACCTACGCGCAGCCCTGGATGAATCGTGCGAACCCACGGGCGGGGCAACTGCCACTCCGCAAAGTTGCGGATGTTCTTTGCCGCAATCTCAATGGCGCGAATGAATTCGGCGCTCACCAGGCCAAGCGAGAGCTGTAACTCTTCCGCCGAAACCCGCATGGACGCGCCTTCGGCGAGCCCGTCGAACTTGTGTGCGTATTCGAGCAGCGCAGCATCGCCCCCGGTGCGGACATGGTGTACGATGCCGGCAACCGTCTTCTCCACCGCGGGATCAAATGATGCATAGCGATGAGCGAGCGAGACGACGGCTTGCGCCGCTTCCGCGCCACTGAGCAGCTTCATTACATCACCACCTTGTTCAGCGGATATTCGACGATCCCAGTGCCGCCCGCTTCTTTCAGCCGTGGAATAACATCGCGCACAACGGTTTCTTCCAGAATGGTATTGACGGCAACCCACTCGGAGTTGCTGAGAGCGGAGATGGTGGGAGAGTTGAGCGCAGGAAGCACCGCGAGTACGGCGGGTAAGTCCTTTTGACGCACGTTCAGCATGAGTCCGACGCGTCCCTGGGCGGCGATAGCGCCTTGCAACATCAGCGAGATGTTGTCGATCTTCCGGCGCTTCCACTCGTCAGCATAGGCTTTCTTATTTGCGATCACCTGGGTATTGGATTCAAGGACGGTCTCAACGATACGCAGACGATTGGCTCGTAGCGAGCTTCCGGTTTCGGTGACCTCTACGATGGCGTCGGCCAACATCGGAGGCTTCACTTCAGTGGCGCCCCAACTGAAGTCCACATGCACTGGAACGTTTTTCGAGGCGAAGTAACGCTTGGTCACCTCCACCAGTTCGGTGGCGATTATTTTCCCGGCGAGATCTTCGGCGCATTTTACGGTCGACTCTTCGGGCACGGCCAGCACCCATTTCACGATTCCACGGCTTTGCTTGGAGTAGATAAGGTCGCAAACGGCTTCAACCTCTCGTCCGCTCTCAACCACCCAGTCCAATCCGGTGAGGCCCGCGTCCAATACGCCCTGCTCCACGTAACGCGCCATCTCCTGGGCGCGGATCAACATGCATTCCAGCTCGGGATCGTCGGTGGATGGAAAGTAGGAGCGGCCATTGGCATAGATCTTGAATCCAGCGGCGGCAAACAAAGCGATGGTTGCGTCTTGCAGCGAACCCTTGGGAATACCGAGGCGAATCTTAGGCATTGGAAACCTCCGCAAAAGCGATGGGCTTGGTAAAGCAGGAGCGGGTGCCTTCATGGCAGACCAGGCCGTCGCCTTCGACGCGAACCTTGCAGAGCACGGTATCGTTGTCGCAATCGGTCGCGGCATAGGTTAGGCGCAGGCGATTGCCGCTGGTCTCGCCCTTGGTCCAGAGCTTGTCGCGGGTGCGGCTATAGAAGGTCACGTAGCCCGTTTGGAGAGTCTTGTCGAAAGCTTCCTGGTTCATAAAACCCACCATGAGAACCTCGCCGTTGTCCGCGTCTTGTACGATGGCTGGGGCGAGCCCACCCATCTTCTCGAAGTCGATCTGCATGTCCTTTTCCTCTTCTGGACTGGCTTAACCGGGGCATCCGTTCGCAGCGGCAAAAAGAAAAACCCGCTGGAATTGATTGCGCCAGCGGGCCAGTGCTTGGATGATTACCTTTTATAGGAACCCACGCGCCTCCGCCGACACAATCGCCGTATGGTGATGATGGAGATGGAGATGGCGAGGATGTAGGAGAGTCGTCACCTCTTAATCCTAAACAGAGAGTGTGGCCAAGGTCAACGGCAAAAACGGTAATATCCGCCAGCGCGCCTGAAAGTTTGCCAGAAAATAGCAGAACCGCAGAGGGCGTTGCGCCGTATCGTTTTCGTATTGCGTCCAATACACTAGATGATGGCAGTGCAGGAATGGGGAACGAATGAACGAAGAGACGGACGTGCTGGCCATTGAAGCGCGGGGCGCCAGCCGTTATTACACAATGGGTGAAGCCACCGTGCGAGCGGTCGACAACGTGAGCTTCACCATTGGGCGCGGCGAGTTTGCCGCTCTACTGGGGCCGTCCGGGTCGGGCAAATCCACGCTGCTGAACCTGTTAGCCGGACTTGATCGCTTGACCGCCGGGAGCATCGAAGTAGCCGGATGCGACCTAAGTACAATGGATTCCGAAGCACTGGCACGCTACCGCCGGTTGACCGTTGGCATGATCTTCCAGTCCTTCAACCTCGTGCCCACCATGACATTGTCTGACAACATCGAACTGCCCCTTCGATTTGCGGAGACGCCACGCAGTGAGCGCCAAGATCGCGTCATGGAATTGCTCACCAATGTTGGACTGGCCCATCGCGCCAGCCACAAACCCACGGAGTTGAGCGGGGGCGAGCAGCAGCGGGCCGCCATTGCCCGCGCACTGGCTAACCGGCCCTCCGTGTTGCTGGCCGACGAGCCAACCGGAAACCTGGACAGCCGCAACGGTCAGGAAGTCATGACCCTGCTGCGCGAGTTGAACGAAAAAATGGGAGTGACCGTGTTGATGGTGACGCACGATCCGGCACTGGCCTCCCGCTATGCCCGCCAATCTCTGCACATGGCAGATGGAAAGCTGGTTTCGACCGTGGAGGCGTTGCGATGATCCGCCAGGATTTGCTTGAACTCGCGGCTCGCAATATGCGGAATGCACGGCTGCGCAATGCGCTGACGACCATGGGAATCGCCGTCGGCGTGGCTTCGCTGGTGGCGATGCTATCGCTCGGAATCGGGCTCCAGGGATTTGCCAATCACCAGCTAATGAAATCCGGCATGTTCCAGACAGTCTTTGTTTCAAGCAAGCAGGATGTCAGAAATCTGGATCAGAACGCCGATGCAAAGCCCGAGAACTCTCCGGCGCTGAATGACGACGCGCGTAAGCAGATTGCGGCGCTCCCAGGAGTCGAGGAGGTTGTTCCGGAAGTGCGCGCGACAGCAGAGGTGGATTATGGCAGCAAGACGAATTTCACGCTGGTTGCCGGACTGCCACCTTCGGCGCGCAATGAGGAAGCGCTCGAAAAGATGAAAGGCAGGTTTTTCAGCTCCGCGAATGCCGACGAGGTTCTAGTGCAGCTCGACTTCGCGAAGAAGCTCGAGAAAGATCCGGAGTCCGTACTCGGTAAGAATTTGACCATACGCTACGCCGAGCGTCAGAGCGGCGACAGCCCCGGCAGTTTCAGCATCGAACGCAAAGAAAAACAGTTTCTGGTCGTCGGATTATTAGACGCCGAGCCATTTGGCGGAATGCGCATGAGCAGCCGCGCTCGCGTCTTTTTGCCTACCCAGACCGCCGAAGACATGAACCTGATGCAGCCTTCGGATACGCAGCAACTGGTTCGTTCCACGTCGGGTTCGCGGACTTACGCGATGCTCACGGTTCGCATGAAGTCGGCGGCCTACGCGGAAAAGGTGGAAGAGTCGGTGAAGAAGATGAATTACTCGGCCTACTCCTATCTGGACGCGACCAAGAGCATTCGCCGATTTTTTGCCGTGCTGGATATGTTCCTGGGAATTTTTGGCTCGCTCGCCCTAGCCGTGGCTTCGCTGGCGATTGTGAACACCTTGGTGATGGCGGTGCTGGAGCGACGTCGCGAGATCGGAATCATGAAGGCCCTGGGCGCCAGCGATGGCGACGTGAAGAAATTATTCTTTGCCGAAGCGGCCACCATGGGATTGATCGGCGGTTCGCTGGGCGTAGCCATTGGATGGATCATCGGACGCGCGATCAATTTCGGCACCAATATTTATCTGCAAAGGATGAAGATGCCCGCGGAAAATCTTTGGACGGTGCCGCTGTGGCTGGTCGCCGGAGCCATCGGGTTCGCAGTGCTGGTCAGCATACTAGCCGGAATTTATCCGGCGGCCCGTGCCGCTAAACTCGATCCGGTGCAGGCGCTGCGCTACGAGTGACATGCATCGGCATATATCAATTATCAATCAAGTTAGATGGGGCGAAATGAAAGCTGTAAGCCGCGGAATTATCGCGTTCGGTTGTCTTGTCGTTTTGTTTTCGCTGGGTTTTGCTCAGCTAGCGGCGGCGCAATCGAAGGTGGAGTGCTCCACGCTCAAGAGCAGGATTCTCGCTCGCGACGTGCCCTATTGCGTGATGCTTCCGCCGAGCTACGCGCAGGATAAGACTCGCCGTTACCCGGTGGCCTATTATCTGCATGGCTTGGGAGACAACGAGCAGTCGCTGGTGAACCTCGGAGGATGGTCTATCTATGACCGTTTGACGAGTCAGAAGAAAATCGGTGAGTTTGTAGTGGCAGCGCCAGCAGGCTTCACTTCGTTTTATATTAACTCCAGGGACGGCAAATTCCGCTATGAAGATTTCTTTATGGAGGAGTTCTTGCCCGCCATGGAGAAAAAATATCGCATTGGGACCAGCCGTTCGCAGCGTGGAATCATGGGAATCTCAATGGGCGGATTTGGCGCGATGCACTATGCTTTCAAGTATCCGGAAAAGTTCGCTGCCGTCAGCGCGAACATGCCTGCCCTGATCGAGCGTTTACCCCGCGATTTTCCGCAGGAAAAGCACCAGCAATTAATGGTTGCGATCTTCGGAGATCCGCCTGACCTGCCGTTTTACGAGCGAAATTCCGCTTTTCATCTGGCGCGCACGGCTCCGCTACCCGCGCTCAAGCGCATGACGATCTACTTCGATTGTGGCGCGCAAGATCGCTATGGCTTCAATACGGGGACAGAGGCCATGGACAAACTTCTTACCCAACGCGGTGTTCCGCACGAGGCGCATATCTATCCCGGTGGACATGACTGGCCATACGTACTGGAACATTTAGCGGCGTCCCTGCAAGCGCAATCGAAAGGTCTGGGAGCAAAGTAGAATGACCCGGGCGAGAAAGATTCCAATTCGCGCCCACGACCGCGTCTTTGTGCTGACCGGCGCGGGCATCAGCGCCGAGAGTGGGCTGGCAACTTTTCGCGGGTCCGACGGCCTGTGGGAGGGTGAGCGCGTGGAGGATGTGGCATCCCCAGAGGGATGGGAGCGCGATCCAGAGCGCGTCTGGCGCTTTTACTCGTTGCGGAGAAATGCCGCGGCGCATGTGGAACCCAATTCCGCTCACTTCGCCTTGGCGGAGCTGGAGCGAAAGCTGGGAGAACGCTTTTTCCTTTGCACGCAAAACGTGGACGATCTGCATGAACGGGCGGGTTCCTGCAATCTCGTACACATGCACGGGCAGCTTTTCCAGTCGCGGTGCGACCGCTGCGCGCTCGAACCCTTTCCGGACACGCGGCTTTATGCGACCAAGGCCCAGCATCGATTTTGCGAATGCGGAGGACGTATCCGGCCCAACGTCGTGTGGTTTGGCGAGGTGCCGTTTCTCATGGAGCAAATCTTCGAGGAACTTGATCGCTGCACCGTGATGCTTGTGATTGGAACTTCCGGCATTGTTCAGCCAGCAGCAAGCTTTGTGCATTGGGTCAACCGTCGCTATAGCGACGGTGGTGCAACGGCGCGCACTTACTACGTGGGGCCGGAGCCGCCATCCAATGCAGAGGCCTTCACGCGAGTGTTTGAGGACAGGGCTGGCGAGGTGTTGCCGCAACTATTCAAGTGACGCGGAGAAGATTCTGGTTGACCTCGGGGTGCGCGGGGAACGACAATCAGCATTCCTGCCAATGTTGGCAGGCTCCCTAAAATGCTGATTTATCTTTGTGGTGCCATCGAATATTCCCCCGACCACGGCAAAGCCTGGCGGGCTGAGGTCACGCGTTTTCTTCACGAACTAGGACATGAGGTTTATGATCCGGCGCTCGACGAGAAAAAAGACCTGACTGAGCAGGAAGTCCGTGAATTTCGCGGCTGGAAACAAACCGATCTCCCCCGCTTCCAGCAGACGATTCGCAAGATCATTCAATATGATCTGGATTGGGTCGAAGAGCGCTGCGATGCACTGGTGGCGTATTGGGACGAACACTCCAGCAAGGGTGCGGGCACACAGGGTGAACTCACCGTGGCCTATCGCCGCGGCTTGCCCGTGTATCTGGTCACCAAATTGCCGGCCGCGCAAGTGAGCGGCTGGATTCTGGGATGCGCTTCACAGGTATTTTCCAGCTTCGATGAGCTGCGGGAATACCTCGCAAAGAAGCGCTCCCGCGGGCTGGTCTACGCCTGATTGCGTGAGAGAATTAGCTTGCGATCAGCGCATGTCTGGCTGTCGAGGTTAGAGGCAATTGATGACGGAGCCGGAGAAGAGCCTGGATCCAAAGACTGTGGCAGGTGCGCGGCGTCGCCTCGGTTTCGTCGCCCTGCTATGGTGGATTGCCGCGCTTGCCGGAACCATTGGCTTGGTACAGGGGTTGTCTGCTTCCTGGGTACGGATGCTGTTTGTTGGCATCTCGTGGGTGCTCGCGCTTTTTTTCAGTTACGCTTGGCGGGAAGTTCGTAAGGGGCGGTTGGCGAAATGAATTTTACCAAGGGAAATCTCGGTTGGATTGAAGTTGTTTGCGGGCCCATGTTCAGTGGCAAGAGCGAGGAACTGATTCGCCGGTTGCGCCGTGCGGAAATCGCACGGCAGCGGGTACAGGTTTTCAAGCCGGGAGTGGACCAGCGCTATTCGGAAGATCAGATTATCAGCCACAGCGATTTCAAAATTGCCAGCGAGAGCGTGAAGGACTCGATAGAAATGGAGTCGCGGATAGACTGGCGAAGCGAGGTAATCGGCGTCGACGAAGCGCAGTTCCTTGGCAACGGCATCGTCGATCTCGCGGTTCGGTTGGCCGATATGGGAAAGCGCGTGATCATTGCCGGACTGGACACGGATTACCTGGGACGCCCATTTCATCCCATGCCGGAACTGCTGGCGGTAGCTGACGAAATTCAGAAGACGCTGGCGATTTGTATGCGTTGTGGCAATCCTGCGAAGCACACGCAGCGGTTGGTAGAAAGCAGCGAACTCGTGGTAGTGGGTGCTGCTGGAATGTATGAAGCGCGGTGCCGCCGCTGTTTTGAGCCGAATCTCGAAAACCTCAACAAGCAACGCGACTCCGCAAGCGCGGCCATGGGGCGCGGAGCCATAAAATAGACCGCTCAGTCAATTGTTAAGAAGCCCGCTCCGCGCGGGCTTTTCCGTGCCCGGCCCACGGCAGCGTTCCATGTCTTTGAATATTCGCCGCACGGTGCTAGAGTCATTTCGATAGGTCAGACTGGATTCATTATGCGAAAGCTTTCTTGTGCTCTGTTGATCATTGCGGCGGCAGTTCTGCTGCCGGTGCTGGCTCCGAGCTGGGGCGATGTTGGACACATAACTATCAATCGCGTGGCTGCCGAAAAAGTTCCCGCCGACATGCCGCAGTTTCTCAAGACTGCTGCCAACCATATTGCATGGGTGGGCCCGGAGCCGGATCGATGGCGCTCCAATCTGGAGAAGTCGCTGAATGACTCGCAAGCGCCGGATCATTTCATCGATCTTGAATACGTGGATTGGCTCAGGCCGCTTCCGCCAGACCGCTATAAATTCATTCAGGCTGTATATGAGTACCGCGCGGCGCATCCCAACGCGGACGTGCCTCAACCGGAGAAGATCGGTTTTCAGCCCTACATTACGATTGAGGTTTTTGACCGTCTGAAGGTCGCCTTCCGCCAGTATCGGCATGCGCGGGCTGCGGGACTGTCGACCGCGGATGCCGAAGCCGACGCGCTATTCTATGCTGGCTGGCTTGGTCACTATGTGGGCGACGGCTCAAACCCCATGCATACTTCAATTCAGTACAACGGGTGGGTGGGGCCGAATCCGAAGGGCTACTCAACCACGCATGACGTTCATACAAAGATGGAAACAACATTCGTCAATGCAAATCATGAAGTCACGAACATTGCAGACCTGGTGGGTGCGCCAAAACACCTCGATCATCCTTTCGCGGACTATATCGGTTACCTGCGCGAGTCGCAGTCGAAGGTCGAGCGGGCGTATGAACTGGAGAAGGCTTGTGGCTTTGAGGGTCATGGCACGCCGGAATCGCGCGAGTTCATCCGCCGGCAACTTGGCCGGGGTTCGCAGATGCTGCTGAACATGTGGTATACGGCGTGGGTGGATTCTGCCAAGGAACCCGAGCCCTGGCACGGTGAAAAACGTCAGCCGCGCATTTGTGATGCGCCAAAAGAGAACAAGGCGGCGCAGGCCGTGAAGGAATAAATCGTGGCGGACTTAAGCCGGCAGCAGATCGACCAATTACTGCAGGCGGCGCAACAGGCGACTCAGCAAGCCTATGCGCCGTTCAGCGGGTTTCATGTTGGAGCGGCGATTCTCACCCAGGGCGGAGAAATCTTCACCGGTTGCAACGTGGAGAACTCCTCGTATGGACTTACCAACTGTGCCGAGCGCACCGCCATCTTCACGGCGGTTGCAGCAGGGGCGCTTAGCGCCGAGCGCGATCTAATGGCCGTCGCGGTCGTCAATCGCGACGGAGCGATCTGTTCACCCTGCGGAGCTTGCCGCCAAGTGATCTTTGAGTTCGGCCCCGAGGCGATTGTGATATATCGTGCCCAAACCGGGGAAATGGCGCAGACAAAGTCAAAGGATCTGCTCCCTGAGGGCTTCCGCTTGCGATAGGAGATGCATGCAGGTGGGCCCGTTTGTGCGTGGATGTCTCGTTTGGTGTCATTCTGAAACGACGCGAAGAATCCCCGCACCGCTGAAGTTTCCAGTGACATCAGGGAACAAGATCCACTCCAACTGCAAAAAGCAACACCGTTGCAGGTTAAAGGACATTGCTTGCCACCTTCGCCGCGCAAAGGCAGCGCGGTGAAGGTGGAATCCCCGATATTGGTTTGTTCTTCACTTCTTTGTTCTCCATCTTGAGAGCATGGATGCCAGCGCTATTTTGTTTTTGGTCCAACCGGCCCCAGAATCAACTTCTGTACCCGCCAATTCAGAAGTTCGCCGACATAGAGTTCGTTTTCAGATGGGCACGCGATTTCGTGGACCCATCCGAACTGCTTAAGCTGCCTTCCTGCATGCCCGAGCACGCCGAGCACTTTTCCATCCAGCGAGAGCTTGTAAATTCGCCCTGGATAGGCGTCGGAGGCGAACAACACTTGATTCGGCGGGGGCGTAATGCAAACCGTCCATGGCGAGCCGGGCGCAAACGTTCCTTTCACGTCAGGCGCAGGCTTGTTTCCAATCACGGGGTGCGTGTCCGGAGAGAAAGGAACATCGATGTGAATCTGGCGGAGGAATTTCCCTTCGGTGTCGAAGACCTGGATACGCCCATTGCCCCGGTCCGCAACATAGATGTTGTTCTGTGCGTCAATAGCAATGCTATGGGGTGTATTCAGTTGCCCGGGTTTGTCGCCGGGCTCCCCCCAGGACTTGATCCAGTTACCGTCTTTGTCGACTTTGGCGATGCGTGAATTGATATATCCGTCGCTGACATAGGTGTTGCCGTCCGAATCCCAGGTCACATCGGTTACCTGCCTGAAATAGCCATCAATTGGCGGCAATGGAGGCTTAGGGTGCTTAAGAGGCTCGGTCGACTCATCGGACGCTTCCTGCTTGCGCCCGAAAATCATCATCACGCGGCCTTCGGGGTTAAATTTGACGACCAAGTCCGAGCCCTTGTCCGTTACCCAGATGTTGTCATTGCGATCTACTTTCACGTCATGAGCAAATGACCAGGCGTAGAGGTTCTTGCCGATTTCTCTGATGAATTTGCCGTCAGGGCCGAACTCCAGAAGTTGCGCGGCAGCCGCAGCATAAGCGGGACCGTTGGTGTTGCCGCGGTGGAAAACGAAAACATGCCCCTTGGAATTAACTGCCACGCCGGAAACCTCGCCAAGATACATGTTGGGGGGTAACTTCAGAAAATCAGGCACCGAACGATACGGAATCTCGGGGACTGATGCGCTTTGAGCCAGGGAAAAAGCAGCCAGCGCTAGAAGCAGCGCAAGCAAAGTGGTCACAACCGAAACCATACGTTTCATTCGCAATCTCCTCCATTTTTGCAGCTCTGAAATTTCAAATTCCAACGCAGATGTAAGACGATGCAAGAAATTCGGATAACGAAGTATCCGGGGTCCCGGCTTCTCATATGAGCCCGACGATGATTGTGGCCTGGTCCGCTTCGCTCCCGATAAACTACCCAAATTACGCTTCTATTGGGCTATGGTCTCCGCCTTCCTTTCGAATGTTTCTTCCGACTCAAAGCGTCCGTCGAGCACTGCCGTGGCCCGGCGCTGATCGAACTCTCCCTCCCACTTTGCCACGGCAATAGTGGCAATACCGTTGCCGATCAGATTCGCCACTGCCCGGGCTTCATTGAGGAAACGGTCAATTCCAAGCAGCAGCACCAAGGCGGCTACCGGGATTTTGTTCATCGAAGACAGGGTAGCGGCCAGCGCGACAAAGCCTCCACCTGCAACTCCGGCAATGCCCTTGGAGGTGAAAAGCGCGACTCCGAGAATTACCAGCGTGTCCAAAAATGAGAGATGAATCCCCGTGGCCTGCGCCACAAAGAGCGTCGCCATCGTCAGGTAAATCGACGTACCATCCGCATTGAACGTGTATCCCGCGGGCAATACCATACCCACAACCGTCCGCTCACAGCCGAGATATTCGAGCTTCTCCATCATTTTCGGTAACACGGCTTCGGTTGAAGCCGTTCCAAAAGTCACCAGTATTTCTTCCCAGATGTAGCGCAGGTACTTCCAGAACGAGATACGGCAGAATGTAGCAATCGTTCCAAGCACGACGAAGACAAAAACCGCGGTCGTGAGATACAGGCAGGCGATCAGCTTTCCATAGGACGCCATAGTCCCGATTCCATAGCTGCCGATTGTGAATGCGATAGCGGCGCCGGCGCCAAGCGGGGCCACCCGCATCACGATCCGGACGATCCCGAACATGCCCTGAAGGAAATCATCGAGCACGGTAAGCAAGGACTGGACGCGCTTGCCGAGATGAGACAATGCAACGCCAAGCAGCACCGAAAACAAAATGATCTGCAACATGTCTCCGCGCGCGAAGGCATCGACAGCGCTGGAGGGAATCATGTTCATCAGGAAGTCGACCACGCCATGTTGCTGTTTGGCTGCGGTCGCATAGGACTGCACGGCTTTCATGTCAAGGGTGGCAGGGTTGACATTCATGCTGCTTCCAGGATGGAAGCCAATACCGACGGCGAGCCCAATGATCAGCGCAAGACTCGAGACGATTTCAAAATAAATAATCGCCTTCAACCCGACGCGTCCCACCCTCTTTACGTCGCCCATTCTCGCTACGCCGAGTACGACGGTGAGAAAGACGATTGGGCCGAGCAACATCTTAATCAGCTTGATGAAACCATCGCCGAATGGTTTCAGCGAGACTCCAAAGTGCGGAAAGAAGTACCCAATAAGGCCGCCGATTATGATTCCCACCAGCACCTGGAAATACAAGGTTGAAAAAAGCCGTCTCACTCTGCTCTGGGCTGGCATGGCCACCCTCCTGAAGCTTGTATGGTCGTTCAGTTTAGGCAGTACACATCAATCGCTAAGGTCTCGCATTTCTTTATACAACTCAGCTTTTCCTTCGAAGCCGATACCAACCAGCTCCGGCATGACGATATAACCGTTCTCGACGTTCACCCCGTCTGGGAATCCCCCATAGGGCTGAAATAAATCCGGATAAGATTCGTTGCCGCCAAGCCCTAAACCGGCAGCAATGTTGAGGGACATTTGATGGCCGCCATGGGGAACGCAGCGCGTGGGGCTCCAGCCATATTCACGCAACATATTCAGGGTACGTAGATATTCCACCAAGCCGTAGCTCAAGGCGCAGTCGAATTGCAGCCAATCCCGATCGGGCCTCATGCCGCCGTAGCGGATGAGGTTGCGAGCATCCTGCATCGAGAACAGGTTTTCTCCAGTGGCCATGCTGCCCTCATAGTGCTTGCCCAACTCGGCTTGCAACTCGAAATCCAGAGGGTCTCCCGCTTCTTCAAACCAGAACAGATTGTATTTCGAAAGAGCTTTGCCATATTCCAGCGCGGTCTTCAGATCGAAACGTCCGTTCGCATCCACGGCAAGTCTCTGACCGGGTTTCAACACGCTGAGGACCGCTTCAATGCGGCTTACGTCCTCGCTCAGGGAGGCTCCGCCGATCTTCTGCTTTACCACCGTGTAGCCCCGCCCGATGTATTGAAGCATCTCGCGCTTCAGAGCCTCCAGATCTTTCCCCGGATAATAATAGCCCCCGGCGGCATAGACGAAGACCTTCCGGTTGGCAGTTCCATTTCCGTACCTTTCGGCGAGAAGTTGGAAGAGAGGCTTGTCTGCGATCTTCGCCACCGCGTCCCAAACCGCCATATCGATGGTTCCCACGGCCACGGATCGTTCCCCGTGTCCGCCGGGCTTCTCGTTGGTCATCATGCAGGCCCAGATCTTTGCCGGGTCGAGATTGTCTCCGGTTTCATCCAGCAGAGTTTCCGGCTTCGCTTCGAGAACGCGAGGACGAAAGCGCTCGCGGATCAGAGAGCCCTGGCCATACCGGCCATTGGAGTTGAAGCCATAGCCCACCACCGGCTTGCCATCTCGAACAACGTCGGTGATGACCGCGACCAGACTCAGCGTCATCTTGCTGAAATCGATGTACGCATTGCGGATGTTCGATTTGATCGGCTTCGTAGCCTCGCGAATATCGACGATCCTCATTGGGACTCCTTATGTTGGTGGCGAAACCAATTTATCGTTTACGACAAAATAGTACTACTTCACGGATCGCGATGATTACTTTCGCAGCGCCAATCGGATGCCGGAGCTGCGTTTCCTGCATTCTGAGCTGCCGCTCCTTCCGGGAGCCCTGATAGAGTATTGCTATGGCCCAGACAGAGAACAAAACTCCCCGCTTCCAGCAGTTGACCTTGGAAGAACTGAACCCTCAACAGACGGCGCTCGCGCTAGAGATACTCAAGGTGTCGGCCGCCGGACTTGGGGGGCCTTACAATCCTCTGCTGCGCAGTCCTGAAATGGGGCAGAGGGTCTTTGATCTGATGGATTACCTCCGATTTAAGACCTCGGTTCCGCAGCCGCTCAATGAGTTCGCGATCCTGATCCAGGCGAGGCTTGCCACGGCGCAACTTGAATGGTGGGCGCATTATCCCATTGCGCTGAAGGCGGGGCTTCCGGCAGCGATAGCGGACGAACTGAAAGAGGGAAGGCGTCCCTCGAAAATGACCGAGAGCGAGGAAGCCGTGTACCAGTTCTGCACGGAATTGTCACTGAATCACGCAGTCAGCGATGCGGCATTCGAACGCGTCCGCAGCCTGCTTGGCGAGCAGCAAACCGTCGACTTGATCGTCGTCAGCGGAACCTATGTGATGGTGTCGATGATACTCAACGGCGCCGAGGTGGAAATACCGAATCACGGGGCGCCGCCGCTAAGGCCAATCGCCGATGCAGAGCTTCGCGCGGGGCTGCTGCCGTCTAAGGGATGAAACAGGCGTTCGCCGGGCGCTGCTTTGGTATAATCTGTACCGAACCCCATAGCACGGAAGCCTTCCAAGTCAATTGTCGCCCTATCGGCGTCTACACGCCGCAGGTCAACATTATTTCGGGCACCACTGGGGCGACAAGTCTCGAAATTCAGCTTGTTTTTATTTGGAGTTGTGCCAATGTACAAGATCGTTGAAGCCCGCAGCGTCGGATTCAATATAAAGCAGTTTGTCATTTCGGCGCCCCGCATTGCCCGTAAGCAAAAACCAGGACAATTCATAATTCTCCGCATCCATGAACATGGCGAACGAATCCCGCTCACCATCAAGGCCTCTGACCCAGAAGCCGGCACGATCACCATCGTGGCCCAGGCGGTTGGCAAAACCACAACCCTGCTAAGCTGCCTGGAAGCGGGCGACCATATCCTGGACATAGTAGGCCCGCTCGGCCACCCATCTGAGATCAAGAATTTCGGCACCGTTGCGATTCTTGCGGGCAGCGTTGGTACGGCCATGGCGCTACCAACAGCCAATGCCCTGAAACACGCGGGTAATCACGTTGTCTTCATTGAAGGCGCGCGCAATACCGAGATGGTTGTCTTTGAGAGCGAAGTGCGCGACGCCAGCACTGAAACCTACATCATGACCGACGACGGCAGCTATGGTGAAAAAGGCTTGGTCACCAAGAAGCTCACCGACCTGATCTCCGCTGGACGCACGATTGACTATGTGATGGCCGTCGGCCCCGTGCCGATGATGCGCGCCGTAGCGCAGGTTACAGCTCCGCTGGGAATCAAGACCATGGTGAGCCTGAACTCCATCATGGTAGACGGAACGGGAATGTGCGGTGGCTGCCGCGTACTGATCGGGAATCAGAGCAAGTTTGCCTGCGTGGATGGCCCCGAATTTGACGCCTCCATCGTAAATTTCGAGGTGTTGATGCAGCGCAATACGATGTACCGCGATAAGGAACGCGAATCGCTCAAGCGTTTCGAGGAAAACAAGGAAGCGGAGTTGGCCGAGATTCGGGCACAGTTTACGAACAAGGAGGCGAACGATGCCCGATAAGAAAAACGGTCTGTCAACCAAAGAACGAATGAAAATTGCGCGCATCCATATGCCGGAGCTGGATCCGGAGGTTCGCAGCCACTGTTTTGAAGAGGTGAATCAGGGCCTGTGCATGATGGATGCGCAAATGGAATCCACTCGCTGCATTGCCTGCCCCAAACCCGGATGCGTACTGCGATGCCCGGTCGGCGTAAAGATTCGCGAGGTGGTGGACCTGATCGCCGCCGGTGACTACCTGGCGGCAGCAGCAAAGATGCGCGAAGATAACGCACTTCCCGCCATCACGGGCCGTGTTTGTCCGCAGGAGAACCAATGCGAAGGCGGATGCGTGCTGGGCAAGAAGGGCGAGTCAGTGGCAATTGGTAATCTGGAGCGCTTTATCGCTGATTTCGAGCGCACCAGCGGGCAGCTTGGTATTCCTTTGATCGCCCCTCCCACGGGCAAGAGCGTAGCGATCGTCGGCAGCGGTCCGGCTGGGCTGAGCGCCGCCGGAGACTTGATCCAAAAGGGTCATCGCGTGCGGGTTTTCGAGGCGCTGCACGAACTCGGCGGCGTGCTTGTGTATGGCATTCCGGAGTTTCGTCTGCCGAAGGCGATTGTGCGCAGCGAAGTGGACAATTTGCGCAAGATGGGAGTGGAATTTGAAACCAACGTAGTGGTCGGCAAGAGCGTGACCATCGACGAATTGATGCACGACGAGCACTATGACGCGGTCTTTGTGGCCACCGGCGCGGGGCTGCCAAAGTTCATGGGCATTCCCGGAGAACACCTGAACGGGGTGTATTCGGCCAATGAATTCCTCACGCGCGTGAACCTGATGCGCGCCTATCAATTTCCCGATTCCGACGAACCGGTTTACGACTGTCGCGATCACGACGTGATTGTGGTCGGCGGCGGCAACACCGCAATGGATGCGGTGCGCACCGCACGACGCCTTGGCGCGAAAACGGCAACCCTGGTTTATCGACGCTCCGCACAAGAAATGCCCGCGCGCGCAGAAGAGGTGAAACATGCCAGGGACGAAGGCGTGGAGTTCTGCATGTTGACCAACCCCATAGAGTTTATTGGGGATGAAAAAGGCTGGCTGACCGGCGCGCGATGCGTGCGTATGGAGCTAGGCGAACCCGATGCCAGTGGCCGCCGCAGTCCGGTGGTGATCAAAGGCTCGGAGTTCACCTTGCCTGCGAACCTGGTCATCATCGGACTCGGCACCACGGCCAATCCGCTGATCCAGAGCACCACGCCGGAACTGAAGACCACTTCGCGCAACTACATTTTGGCGGACCCAGAAACTACTCGCACCTCGAAGCGGGGCGTGTTTGCCGGAGGCGACATCGTAACCGGCGGAGCCACGGTGATCCTCGCCATGGGTGCCGGCCGCAAAGCTGCCGCCTCGGTTCACGAATACCTGACCACCGGCGTGTGGGAGAAAGAGACGCCTGCTACCTAGCGAGGGAGGCAGCACGGAAACCAGCGCCGCATCTCGATGAGAGGTGCGGCGCTTTTGACTTTACGCTCCCGCATCAGGCCGATTGCCGGGTTATAGTAATTGGGAGAAACACCCGCGCACATCCATGCGCCCCCGGAGCGCCATGTCATCTTCCCGCCGTGATTTCCTTGCCCTCTCCGCATTCAGCTTTCTTACGGCTGCCGTTGCCAACGGCCAAAACGCTCCCAGCACGCCGCCGTCCGGGACCCCGCCCGGCTTTGGCGTCGCGCCGCCGGTTGGCCCCGTGGTTTCAGAAGCTGATTTCGCGGCGGCAGAAAAGCTCGTGAATTTCACCCTTACCGATGCCGAGCGCACCCAGGCCGCGAGCAACTGGCGAATCTCTCTTGCTCCTTACTATGAGCGCCGCGTTGGTCCCCGCAAGGTCGCCATTGAGCCCTCGGTGGTGCCCTGGTCACAGTGGAATCCCGTGATGCCCGGCCAATCTTCAGGCCCCTCGCGGGACCGCTTTGTGCGTAGCGCCACGGACCCTGGACCGCTTCCCAGCTCAGACGAGGCGATTGCCTACGCTCCGGTTACCCGTCTCTCACGGTGGATAGAGCAGCGCAAGCTCACCTCCGAGCGCCTGACCAACATCTATCTTGATCGTCTCCGGCGCTTCGACCCCCAACTGCGCTGCGTCATTACGCTAACGCCTGAACTGGCCCTCAAACAGGCACGTCAGGCCGACAAGGAAATTGCCTCGGGACATTACCGCGGCCCGCTCCACGGCATCCCATGGGGAGCAAAGGACTTGCTCGACACCGCAGGCATCCCCACCACCTACGGGGCCGAGCCTTACCGCGACCGTATCCCGGCTGAGGATGCCGCCGTAACCCGGCGACTTCATGAAGCAGGCGCTGTGCTTGTGGCCAAACTTTCGCTTGGCGCGCTGGCCCTCAACGACATCTGGTTTGGCGGTCAGACGATGAATCCCTGGTTGCTCGAAGAAGGTTCCTCGGGGTCGTCGGCGGGCCCCGGGGCGGCGACCGCTGCGGGTCTCATCGGTTTCTCCATTGGCAGTGAAACCGAGGGCAGCATCATCAGTCCGTCGATGCGTTGCGGTGTCACCGGCCTGCGTCCTACCTTTGGCCGCGTGCCTCGTACGGGCGCGATGACTCTGTGCTGGTCGCTTGATAAGCTCGGTCCCATGACCCGGTCTGTCGAGGATACCCTGCTCGTCCTCAATGCAATCTCTGGCCCCGATTCTGGAGACCTCGGCAGCGTTGCGAGCCATCTCGACTTCGAGGCGAATGCATCGGTGCATGGTTTGCGCCTAGGATATTTCCCGGCGTGGATGAAGGAAGAACCTGCCACCGATGTTGATCGCGTTGCGCTGGAAACTGCGAAGCAACTCGGTTTTACCCCGGTCGAGGTCTCGCTGCCCGATTGGCCCTTTGACTCGCTGAACGTCATCCTGTTCGCCGAAGCCGCTGCCGCGTTCGAGGAGCTTACCTTGGCTGGCGGACTCAATCAGCTCAAATCGCAAAACCCTGATGCGTGGCCCAACTCCTTCCGTCAGGCACGCTTCCTGTCTGCCGTCGATTTCGTACAAACCGACCGCTTCCGCCGCAAAGTCGCGCTCGAAATGGCCCGTATCTTCTCCCAGGTTGACGTGCTCCTCGTCCCCTCGCTGCGCGATGAGATGATGACGATTACAAATTTCACAGGCCATCCCTCGCTTGTGCTGCGTGCTGGATTCGTGGAGGTCTCCCAGGCACGCAGCGACTGGGCACCTGATCCCGCGCATCCTTTACCCACCTTCAAACCGGCGCGCCGGGTTCCTTACGGTGTAACTTTGGTCGGCCCGCTCTTCGGCGAAGGCTTGCTCGGCAGATGCGGGATCGCATTGGAACAAGCGTTCAAGGTCGCCGACGAAAGGCCACCGAATTTCTGAGGCAAAGCCTATCCTGTCCGCAAAGACAGCGGACAGGGTGGGCTCGTTACTTGGCGAGTATCTGTCAGCTACCGCGCCTTTGGATTGGAGTGTCATCTTGAGCGAAGCGAAAGACCCCTACGCACCCCAAATAACCTGTGCTGCGTCAAGGTCGCTTCCGCCAGTGGTCTCGCGCCCCACGAGCCTGAGGTCACCACATAGTGAGTGCCTTGGCGATTTATCGTTGGGTAATATTCTGAGGAGGGTCATACACGTCCATAGCCCGTCCTCTAGCCACATAACGACGCTCCGCGAAGAAGTGAAGAAAACAAACAACAAACAGACCCAACACGCAAGCGATGATGCCACCATGCGCAACTCTCAGGGGCATCGGGGCGAAACCAAACAGCAGCATCAGACCAACAACGACACCGAAAGCGATTCGCAGCCAACGAATTAACACAGGCAGTCTGCCCATATATGATACCGCGACCGCCTTTTGTATCCGAACCGCTCGTCCGCTGCGCTCATATGACTTGACCAACCGAGAACGCAGAACCATGAGCAAGAGAAATGCCGCTCCAGTGATCACGCGGTAATGCAATTCAAATGAAAAAGACACTATCCACGCGATACCGATGATCCCAGCAGTGATCTCAACCAACACCAATGGAGCAGGCATGCCGCTGGGATAGTTGTGGGCTGGGTGAGGGGGCATCAGTGCAGTTTATCCCACGGTTCGGTTTGTTGAATACTACAGGCCGAGTAGCTCACTATCCGCGATTGGGTTGGGTGCTCTCATTACGAGCAAGTCATGAGCGAGGTCAAGAGACTTGGGCGTGATCGTTCCTGCATTCCCACATTCGCCAAAAGAGGGCGAATATGGGCCACCCGGGCGGCTTTACTGTTGTGGGGCTGGAGCGTTCGATGTAGAGGTTTTCGGTGTGGTGCGACGCAGCGAGAGCGCGGTCAATTTGCGCATTAGATTCTGAAAGGTGATGATTCCGATCAGGTAGTCGCCTTCAACCACCGGAATCATTGCCAGGCCGCTGCGTCCAATGCGCCGCAGCACGGCGGCAAGCGATTCCTGAGGACCCGCGACCAGGTATTCGCGTCGCATTGCCGATTGCACGTAGCCGTTACCTTCTTCTTCCATATACTCGGCCATTTGCTGGCGACTGATCACACCCACCATGTCCGTACCGCGCACCACGGGGAACTCCTCCTGCGGCGGCTCCACGGAGCGCTGCAAGGCATCGGCCAAGGTTTCAGCGGGGGATAGGGTGATGAAGTCGGTGATCATTACGTCGCGGACGTGGACGCGCTCCAGCACCGCTTGCAGGATCATGCTGCGATCTTCGAGTTGAGCCGCGAGGAAGAGAAAAACTCCGGCCATCATGATCCAGAGATTGTTTGAGTTGGAACCCAGAAAGACTGCGCCGCCACTGAAAAAGAGCGCAAGGGAGAAAAACTGTCCAATGGAGACGGCACGCCGGGTCGCCGTGACCTGATCTCCGTTGCTTGCCAACACCGCGCGCAGAATGCGTCCGCCGTCGAGCGGATAGGCGGGCAGCAAGTTGAGTCCGGCAACAAAAATCTGCGCCCAGACAAGGCTGCGCGGCAAATTAAACGGGCTGAGCCAGGGGAAGCTGAACAATTGCGCCTGGGGATAGAAGATCAGAATCGAGGTGCCGATGAAGAGCGCAAATATCAGGTTGACGATGGGTCCGGCCAGCGAGATGCGAATTTCACGGCGCGCGTCCAGACCGCGCTGCGCCTGCTCGTCGAGCAGGGCAATGCCGGCGATGGGCAGCAACACTACGCTGCGGACTTTAATGCCGCTACGCGCGGCAACCACGGCGTGACCTAGCTCATGCATCATCACGGCGAACAGTACCAGTAGCATCAGGATGAAGCTGCGCAAAGCGACCTGCGGCCCGTGTCCGGTTTCCAGAATCCACACCAGGCAGAACATCAGCGGAAAGCTGAAGTGTATGCGGAAGTGGATACCGAAAATGTCGATAACCGGAATGGACCAGCGTCTCATGCAATTTGCCTTGTGTTGGGATTGCCCGTTACTAATAGACTACACGGCAGAGGGCATGGAGTAGAAGTCCGATGAGAGTGATTGCTGGAAAGTTTCGCAGCCGGACGCTGAAGAGCCTGGAGGGCTTGGAGACACGCCCCACCTACGACCGGCTGAAAGAGACGTTGTTCAACGTGCTTGCCTCGTCAGGCATGGTTGCCGAGTGCGCCTGGGCCGACCTGTTCGCGGGGACGGGAGCAGTAGGGATTGAGGCGCTTAGCCGCGGCGCGACATCGGTGCATTTTGCCGAGTCCAACAACAAGGCTGCCAGAGTGTTGCGCCAGAATTTGGCCTCGATGGGCTTGGAGGCCGGCGATTTGGCCGAGCGCAATGCTGCAGACGCGCTGCGCCAGTGGGAGAAGGCTGGGATACAGTTTGACGTTTGCTTTCTTGACCCGCCCTACCGGTTGCACGGGGCCTACGAGGAGATTCTGCGTAACATTTCGTGTGGAGCGGTGCTGAGGGAAGGCGGAATTGTGGTGGCCGAGCATGAGAAGAGATTCGATCCGGGCGACGGCGAGGGTGATCTCAAACGCTTTCGCCTGCTGAAACAGGGCGATAGCGCACTGAGTTTTTATCGCCGAAGCGTGCGGGTGGACGAGGGCGATTGAAAACCGGTTACATCCCCGTATTCGTCACATAATCAGTTCATCTGGACGGACCAGGGCATACTGCATTTCCGTTAGTTCCTGACGCACCAGGTTCAGGCCGAAGACGCAGCTCTCAAACTGCTGAGAGAGACGCCCGAAGAGCGGTGCGACCTTGCGGTATTCCATCTGGTCAAACTGGCTGACTATGAAGTAGCTTTCTTTGCCTGCGTGCATGAAATCGATCAGACTCTCCAGCCGCTGACGGCGAAGACGGAAGCGATTGATCGACTCGGGAAACATTCCGCTGTAAAACAGGGTGAAGTCTCCGATGTGCTTGCGCACCTGACGCTCACGATCAAAGGACACGGCTTCGGTGCCGAAGATTGGGTCGCTCTCAAGCAGCATTTCGCCTACATCGTCAAGCGAACGGCCCTGCGCGTTCTTGAGCGCATAGAGATTGCGGGTGTCGCAGAATTCGGTGAGCATGTTGGCGAGGTAGGCCCAGATTTCCTCATCGCGCAGGCCCACTTCACGGCCAAAGTGTTGAGCAATCTTTTCCGACATAAGCCGCCGCAATGGATTCCTGTCGCTGATCTCTCCCATGGTTGCCATCCTCTCGCTTGCTACTTAATACGAGTTAGATTGCGGTGACAATAGAGAAGGTGCTTTAGTGGTGAAGATTGGCAGTCAAGCGCGCGGAGTGCTGATAATGCTGCAACGAAGATGGGGAGGAGCTGACTAGGTGCGCAGTCCGCACCAGGTCTCGGCGACAACGATCGAGTTGCCGGGATTTTGCGGATCGTACTTGACGCTGGTAGTAACGCCGATGCGGCAGGAGTGTAGATCGAGGAACTGGCGGAGCAGAGTGACGTCCTGCGAACACTCATATTGCACGCCTGCGACGTCATAGGTGTAGATCACCAACTGCGCGGAGTGATCGGTATCGGAATCGAATTCCTGCACGTCGAGGACGGTTCCATCGGTAATGCGGCCCTGTGCATTGATGCGCTGGCGGCGCATGGTCTCCCGCTGTTCGGGGGTTTTCTTCTTTCCGCCAAGCAACAGCATCGAACTGGCCGCGGCGATTACAATGGCGCCGGTGAGTGTGTAAATACGAATCATGGTCATGGAGTCGCCGAGGTCCGATGGCGTGATGGACCGCCTCTTTCGACTTTACTACGAAACCAGGGTGGGTTGAAGCCGCAGCACAGGCCTGTTTTAGCAAACACACAAGGCCATGGGCTGCGCTTCAGGTTGCGTTCTACTGGTTGACCACCGGATTACGCAGCGTGCCGATACCCTCAACCCAGACTTCAACGACATCTCCGTTTTCCAAGGTGCCCACGCCCTCCGGCGTTCCGGTCGCGATCAGGTCTCCGGGCAGCAGGGTGCAGAACTGGGAGATGTGGTGCAGGATGCGGTCGATGGAGAAAATCATGTCGCTGGTGTTGCCGTCCTGGCGCAACTCGCCATTGACGCGAGTTTGTACCTTGATGCCGGCCGGGTTCAGGTCTGTGTTGACGATGGGGCCGAAGGGGCAAAACGTATCGAAGCCCTTGGCGCGCGTCATCTGTGTTTCTCTTTTCTGTATGTCGCGTGCAGTGACGTCGTTGATGACCGTGTAGCCGAGGATGTAGTCCTTTGCGCTTTCGCCTTCCTTCATCAGATGGCAACGGCGGCCAATCAGGAATCCGAGTTCGCCCTCGTAATCAACTCGTTGGCTGATAGCGGGGCGGATGATTTCGCCTCCGGGAGCGAGCAGCGAAGAAGGAGGCTTGCTGAAAATGAGCGGCTCGGTCGGCAGTGCGTTTCCAAGTTCGCTGGCATGCGCGGCGTAATTGCGGCCAACGCACATGATCTTGCTGATGATGGGAAACGGAATCAGCAGCTTGGCTCGCTCCAGGGGAAAGGGCTCTTCAATCGCTTTTCCGGAGCCGATCTCCGGCAACACAATTTGTTCGGGCACACCGGCTGCGCTGACCTGCATTTGCGGGCTACCCAACTCGCTGACGATAAAATCATGGCCATCGCGTGTTTCCACCAGGCCAAAACGGGATCCTTCCATTCCAAGAAAGCGGCAAAATTTCATCGAACCTCCAAGGGTACCAACTCCTCGGCCGGGGCCGATTGCGGGCTCTGATTTCCACGCAGATCGACGGCCGAGACGGTGTAATAGTATTTCTGTCCGGGGTGAACATCGCTGTCGCGCCAGGCTGGAGCCTTGATCAGGGCAGCGGAAACGGCAACGAAGGTGGAAGACGCAGTGCGGCGGAAGACAACGTAACCGGCCAGATCGCTCTCCGTGTTGGGTGCCCATGTGAGATCGATAAAGGGCTTCTGGCCCACGCTGCTGAATACGGCCTGCAGACCGGTTGGGGATGCAGGCGGGAAAATATCATGAACGGACAAATGCAGCGCCTTGCCGTCATCGCCTTCCACTTCGACGGTCGGGCGCCCTGGTACGGTGAGCACGGAGACGGAAGCAATTTTGTAGTCATACGCCTGCTCCCATTCAAAATTCGTATCGCGCGCCTCGCCTTCTCCCGGGTGATATGGCTGTTCGCTAGTGAGCGCAAAATCCGTTTTACCGGGAATGCGCCGATAGATGCGCAGGCGGTAGGAGACTCCAGCGGAAGGCGTGGGACTGGACTGCACGTTCCACAGGAGCAGCGGCCCTTGGGCGTCAAGCGTCGCTCGGAAATCAGCCGGAGGCGGCGCGGTTGGCACCAGCGATGTTCGCACCTGGTTTGAGAGTCCAGCGGAGTGTCCACGCTGATTCACCACCTCTATGGCGTAGGTCGCCTGATTCTGCGCGGCGATCAGGGCAGAAGGCAGCACATCCTCAAAAGAGACCACTGGACGGCGCGCCGCAGGCAGCACCGAAACCAGCTCGCTGGACCTGATTTCCTTGACCACTTCGCCGCAGCGATTGACGGGAAACTGATTCAGCACGCGGCAGATGCGCGTGGTGGTGGGCCAGTGTATCAACTGGTGATCAGTTGTTTCCGTGGGTGGCGACCAGGTGAGGACAACGCGATCACCCTTGCGGGTGGCGGAAAGATTATCGACGGCAACCGGCAAGCGAAGTGACGGCGGTTGCGGCACGCCCGGCGCGGCGCAACCGGCAGCCAGCGCAAGACCGCAACAACAGATGGCGAGTAAGATGGAATTCTTCTTCATTCGAACGGTTCAGCGTAACAGAAAGCCGCAGGCTTCTGAAGCGCCCATGATGATTTAACTACATTTGACTTCCAGTTGCGCCGGTCAGTACAGCCTTTCCTGCTTGCGCATATTTCCAAACGTCCCGATATTCGCCAAGGTAAAGGCGAAACGGTACTGGTTCTCGACATTCACACCCGGCACGTTGATATGCCGGTACTCGAAGCTCACGCCGCAGCAATCCGAGTTGTAACTGGTCTGTGCGGCGGCGTATTGCAAGAAATTACGGTTCTGATCGTATCCCGCACTAAAGCCTCCTGCAAAGCCCCGTTTGTTGGGATGGCCATAGCCCACCAGGGCGCGGAATTGATTGAAAACCAGGGGAGCGTTGCTGAAGGTTTCCGTGACCGAATTGGCCGGTACGTGGAAGAAGTCGTGGCTTCCGCCGATGAAGTACTCACCGATACGGTATTCGAGAAAGGTTGCGCTGGAGTTGATACGGCCATGCACGGAATCGTAGTCGAGCTGCCATTGCACGTCCGTATTCGCGGAAGTCTGCAGACGTAACTTGCTGACCACCGGGCTCCAGAGGCGCGGAGAATCGAGAAAGGCAATGCCGCTAAGGTCGGCGGTGTCGGTGAAGACATTGCGGCGGCCTGGGACAAGTGCGCCGCCAAAGGTCTGGTTGTAATAGTACTTCTGCTTCACTTCCCAACTCAGCAGCTCGCGCGTGGTCTTGCTCTCGTCCTCGCACTTGGGACTGACGGCGCTCATGCCGGGAATGTAGGCTGGAAGTTTTTGTGAACGCTCAGCCGGCGGCGGGATGGGCACTTCGCATCCCGGTTCATGGCGGGTCGAGCGGCGACGTCCGTAGATGCGCTGAATGATGTCGTATTCGAACTCGCTGGTGTTGGTTAAGATGTCCATGCCGTCGAAGCGAATGATGTTCTGGAAATAATCGATTCCCGTGGTGTGGCGATAAGTGAGAATTGGCTCGATGACGTGCTTCAGGCGGCGGCCAAAAATCTCGCGATCGAACACCTTTTCAAGCACCGGGGGACGTAGTTCGATGGTGGCTTCGGCATCCCGGCGGTTGAGTTCATTGCCGCTTGCCACACCCAGTGGATTGGCGGCTGAAGCGGCGGACTGTTGTTGGGTGTACAGCGTGTCGCGCACCGCAAACTCCGGGCGCAGGCCCCAGCCCTTCCACTGCATCGGCAGCGCGATCCGCGGACGGACGTCGAGGCGCCCAACCAGGTTGGCCGTGACAAAGCCGGGTTCACTGCGCTGCAGGCCGCCCGCGCTGAGATCCACGCCCCACACAAACGGGGACGAATCAATCCGCCGTTCCAATCCATTCACCTCGGCCATTGGCAGGTGGAGAATCCGGACCTGGTCGGAGTATGTCTTGGTTACGGGATCCTGGTAGAAATTCTGATAACGTCCGGCGCTGGCGTTTAGCGAAAAGCCAGCCAGGTTGTGCGAAAGGTAGGCGACCGACTTTACCTCGGAGTTTACGGCCTGTGAGTAGGTTTCCGAAAACGCCTGGCGGAACAAGAACGAGCTGAGGTAATCGAGGTTGGCGGCGGCGCGCCAATGGTCGCGACTGATTTCACCGGTCAGCCGTATATCTTCGCCGCCCTGATCCTGATGGGTATTGGGTGCGCCCTGGCTGTCAACCACGCCGAAGTAATGCAATTCCAGCGCGCTGTTCTCCGACGGCTTCGCGCGGAAGTGTAACGTCTGGCTCGATCCACGCGCGGAAAAATATTCAGCTCCCACCGTGAGGTCGCTGGAGCGGTTGATAGCCCAGTAGAACGAGTCGCCCAGGATGGCTCCCTTGGTGGACGATTGCCCTACATTCGGCAAGAGGAATCCGGTGGTGCGGGCCATTGCGCTGGCAGGAGCCTGAGTATAAGGGAAATAGAAGATTGGCAGCTTCAGCAGCCGAAAGGTGGAGTGGTAGAGCTTGGCGTTTTCGCCCGCCACCAGATCGATTTTCTCTGCATTGAAGGTCCAGGTCGGGGTTTGCTCGGAGCAGGAGGTGATGCTGCCGTGCATGACGAGATAACGATTGCGGTCAACTTTATCCACCTCGCGGCCGACAATCATGAATGGATTGCTGGTGGTAAGGACCACGGTGTGGCCTCGCACCACGGCGCCAAAGGTGCCAGAAACGTCGAAGAATTTGCCAGTCTCGTTCTTCACGTTATAGTTGGCGTGCCCGGCGACGATGTGGGCATCATGGGGGCCACCATCAAACACAACCCGCCCGGTAGCTTCCATTTCGCCGTTGGCATCGTTGTAGGTGACATGCTCGGCGCGCATGACGTAGCCCTGAAACGAAATCTCCACGTCACCGTCCAATTGGTAAATGTCACCCTGCTTCTCCTGCTGCTGGGCTCTGATCGTGACCTCCTGCGACGGCAGCGAAACGGCTGGGCTAACGGTCGAGGAGGATGCAGGCAACTGACTGGTAAACGCCAGGTGCGCCAACAGCAGGTGACTTAAGAACGAGACTGTGATAGTTCTCAGAGTGCGAAGGGTCATCGGGATGCGTTTGGCCGGTTCATATTTTTTGTGAACGGGGCTCGGTTGCAAGTTAGCACGCGCGACCGTCTACTACAAAGTATAACGATTCGGAAAATCCCATCGCCGCTCTGGTGGTACTCACAATTCGCCATGGATTGTCCGCTCTGCGGTACGCCCTGCACGTGTTCCGTGCCCTCCGTGGCCGCGCGTATTCCTACAACGCGCGGCAACCTCACCACATCAGAACCTGTGGGCACCGTTCGTGTCCCCAATTTGTCAGTGGATGCAAGGGGCGAAATGCAATCAGCCGAGCCAGCCGAGCCAAGCGAAAACCGTGAAAATGTCAGCCATGAGGCCGTCGAAGAGGACGAGAAATGGCGCGCCGAAGTTGCCTCGCGCGTCAATAGCTACCGAGCCCGTCGCAAGCGATCAAGCGACATGGAGGCTCCAGCTCTCGACTTTGGTCCGGCAACTGGGGCGTTTGACACAAACTACTACCGTCGCCTGAATGTCGAGTCGATGTCGCAGGGTTCAAGCACCACGATTGTCGCCACCGCTCTCGCCAAGAAGTTCCTTGAAGACGAACTGGGGAAGGAGAAGAGTGACCCAGCGTCGCTTGAAAAGGTGATGGATGAGACGCCTGACGATTTGGCGCTTGATCTTGAAGTTCGTCCAACCATTACATCGGATTCCTGTCTTGACCGATATCGCATTTCCGAACCGGAACCGGAACCGGAGCCGAATGCGGACGATTTGGCGATTCAGCCGCCCGCTCCGGCCGGACAGGGAAACCTGATCGTCTTCCGCCGTCCATTGCTGGAGCCTCCTTTGGCGCCGCAGCCCACGTACGACGAGCTCGCCGAGCCGATGAATCACCGGCCACGCATTCTGGAAGTGCCCGAGGACATCATGCCCCCCGTTCAAGGTTCGCTGTTTCCTGAGATTCGGCTGGACGCCGATGAACAGGAGGCGTCAACCAATTGCGATCTCGATATTGAAGTACCGCTGCCCGTGGCACCGGTCTTGGATCGCTTGACCGCCGCGATGGCGGATCTGGGCATCGTGACGGTAGCGGGGCTGCTTTTTGCCTGGATGGCCGGACGGGCTCTGCCTGAAATTCCGCACAACAAGCCGTTTTTCCTGATGCTGGGCGCGGTGACCATGCTCCTCTGGGCGGTGTATCAGCACCTGTTCCTGCTCTACGGAGGATGTACGCCGGGCATGAGAATGAGAGGGATTCGGCTGAGCACTTTTGATGGCCGTGCGCCCCTGTGGAAGCAACGCAAAAGCCGCGCGCGCTTTGTCTTCATCTCCTTTGTGTCGGTAAGCCTTGGCTTTCTCTGGGCTTTGGTGGACGAGAACAAGCTCTGCTGGCATGACCGTATCTCGCGAACTTTTCCCACGAGCGAGTAAGGTCCGCTTTTAGGTAAAACGGCGCGACCGCTAGGGGCCGCGCCGTCTTACTGGAACCGGTTACTCGTTCTGGTCGGGTTTGTGCAACTCCTTCTTGAGCATTGCCAGGATTTCCGCGCGCTGCGGACTGTGCAGGCGTTCCTGCAATCGCTCCAAGGCCATGCCAATGATGTGATAGTGGTGCAGCGACGCAAGTTCCGGATCCTCGCTGACCTCCAGCCAAATTTTATGGAGCAGTTCGAGATCCTGATCGCGCAGGCGCGGCGTGTGCGGGCCAAGGTAATACTCCTCCACGCTGTGGTCGGGCGAATGAATCTCCAGCACGACATTGGGACGCGGCTCGGGCAGGCGTTCCCAGGCATCGCCCGTCAGCTTGCCTTGCTCATCGAGCGTAAGCCGGTTGGAAAGGCCGCAAACAATGCGGGAAGCCTCCAGGCGGGATCCCGTCTGCAAGATCGCGTCGAAGACGTTGGTCGATGGCACCACCATCAGCGATACGTGTTTGCCCTGCTTCTCAGCCAGTTCCACCACCTTGGTGAACAACTGACGCTCATATTCTTCGAACAGATCCCCGCTATCGAGATTCGAATTGCCGCTGAAGGTGGGTTCGCGGTGGTAGATGCGCGCGGTCATCACCACTACATCCTGCTTTGTCGTATCGGTATTCTTGAGGAGTTCGTTGAGGTAGTACAGATTGCGTGGGTCGCGGATTGCGACCAGCACGTTTCCCGGCCGGACCCTCATCTCTTCGCGATTCACGAGCGGCTGCTCGGCCACGCGGAATTCCTCGCGCATCTCGTGGTTTGCGCCGCGCTGCCGGTGGGTGATCTTCTCGGAAACCGTGAAAACCACGAGCATGACCGCCGAGAAGATGACGCCGCTTATGGTAGCCAGAGGCTTTGTCGCGAGGTTCACGAGCGCGATGGCAAACAGCATCAGGGTGACCAGACCGAGCCCAATCGGAATTTCGATGCCTCCGATTGTGATATTGCCGGGTACCTTGAATTCGCGCTTCTGCCTTTCCGTGTAACGCAACACGGTCACCGAAAGCCCGTTAAAGGAGAAGCTCCAGATCACACCGAACGCGTATAGCGAAGCCAGCAGATAGACGTTTCCGCCGGTCGCAAGGATCGTGAATAGCTGCAGTCCGACGATCAGATTGATCAGGCGATAGCTGGTTCCGTACTTCTGGTGCGGCTTGCGGAACCACGGTGTCAGCACGCCGTCTTCGCTGATCCTGTTGAGCACGCCGTTGGCGCCGACAATCGCGGTGTTCACCGCGCCTGACAAGATCATCGCGCCCACCAGCACCACAAAAGCCTGGAAAAATAGCTTCAGCGTGTAAGGGCCGACAACGTACATCGCCAAGCCACCAATGAGATTCGCAAAATAATCCGGCCGTACGTTATCCGGAATAATCATCACCGCGAAGAACGAGACCAGCGAGGTGAAAAACAGGCTGTAAAGGAAGATGACCAGTCCGGCTTTTTGCAGGTTCTTGAGCTTCGGGTATTCGATTTCGCGATTGACCTGCGCCAGTGACTCCTCGCCGCTCATCGCAAGCACCGAATGCCCGAAGCCGACCAGGAACATAACCAGCGGAACCGTAGCCAGCCAGGTTCCATGCAGCCAGCCCAGGGACTCTTTGTCCATCTTCAAATTGCGGGGGACCGGAAGCGGCGGAAGGCTGGACTTATGCAGGAACAGCGTGATGGTACACCAGACGATTAGAACGATCACCATGACCGTGGTGATCTTCATGATGGTCAGAGCTTTTTCGCTCGATTCGTGAATGCCCTGCGTGTTCTTGTGCCAGAAATAAAGCGTGACACAGCAGGCAAAGAGCGCGGCAAACCAGTTCTCCTGCGCCTCAGTGAGGTGCATCGGGTGGCCGAAACGCGCCGCCACGTCAGAGATCAATCCGATGACATATTGCCCTGCCGAAACCGAACTGATCGGGCCGGTGAGAATGTAGTCGAACAGCAGCGCACTTACCGAGAGCTTGGCCAGCGTGCCGCCCATCGCCTCCTTCACCACGCGATAGACGCCGCCACGGACGAACATGGCGCTGGACTCTATGTAAACCGAGCGAACCGCATAGCTGAAGAGCATCACTCCCAGCACGAACCAGGGCGCGCTTTTGCCGATCACTTTCTCGGCATCGCCGCCCACGTAATAAGCTGAGGAGGCCAGATCGCTGAGGACGATGGCCGCGGCTCTCCAGAAGCTGATGAAACTCAGCATTACCGTGGTCGCAACAAACACCTTGATCGCCGGACGTTTGACGACGTTTGTAATCGCGGGATTAAGATTCCCCGGTGTGGTTCCCATATTTGTAGGTTGAGCCTGCTTCAGCTAGATGCCATGAATGCGGCTCACACGCTCGCTTTTCGATTTAGAGTGCTCGGGGTAGCATGAGGCCGCAGCGCGGCCCGCCGAACGTCCTTTTTCCTATAAACGGTGACAAGTTAGGATAAATGGCGCGCACGAATAATGTAAGAGACATTTTTAGCGCGGCTGGATAAGCGGACAGGTGGCCCACCCGCCTTTCATCAGTCAGTGTCTGCCGTTCCCGCCGCCGTCAGCCAAACCGGAGATTTCGTCCTCACGCTTCACGCCGACGGCGACTGCCTCTTCTTCCAGCAGGGGCTCCAGCGGAATGGACTCCAGCAGCACGACTGCATGTGCAATGGCAGCGTTATCTGTTCCGGTGCCTTCGGGAGTCTTGGCCTTGATGCCGACGCAATTCGGAGCCACGTTCAGCATCTCCGCAACCCGGACGCGTAGCTTCTCTGCGTGGGGAACGATCTTCGGGGCGGACAGGATCATGGTCGTGTCGACGTTGACCACACGATAGCCTGCCATCTCAACCTGGCGCATAGCCTCTGCCAGAAAGACCGCTGAATTTGCGCCCTTCCACTGCGGGTCGTTGGGCGGGAAAAAGCTGCCGATGTCACCTGCGGCCACGGCACCCAGCAGGGCGTCGGTGATTGCGTGTAGAAGCACATCGCCATCGGAGTGTCCCGCCAAGCCGCGGGGATGCTCGAATTTCACTCCGCCGATGACCAACGGCACGCCCGCCTTGAACTCATGCGAGTCATAGCCGTAGCCGATGCGCATGCTCATTTGCCGACGCTCTGGAGGCTGCGCTGCTCCTGGGCCAGGAAGAATTCAGCCAATTCGAGATCTGCTGGAGTTGTGATCTTGAAATTGCGCGCCGATCCCATCACTACGTGAACCGGCTGCCCTGCACGCTCCAGCAGACTGGCCTCGTCGGTGCTCTGGAAGCCTTCGATGCGCGCTTCGTTGAAGATCGGGCTCAACAGCCCATAGCGGAAGCCCTGCGGCGTCTGCGCCTGAACGATTTGTTCGCGCGGAATTGTCGCCTCGACCACGGCCCCTTCCGGGCGGCGCTCCACCCGTTTGATGGTATCAATTGCCGGTACGCCGGCGATCACCGCTCCATAACGCTTTGTCTGCTCAATAACTTGCGAAATTGTTTCCTGAGAGACAAAGGGACGCACGGCGTCGTGGATCAGCACCAGATCGTCGGGTTGCGCCGGAAGCGCATCGAGCACGTTGCCCACAGACTCCTGGCGATGCTCGCCACCCTCTATCAGGTGTACGGGCTTGGTCAGTCCGGCACGGTCGAGAGTGGGCCCAAAGCTTTCAATCTCAGCCTTGCGCATGGCAATCCAGATGGAATCCACCAGCGGGGCTGCCGCAAACTTGCGGAGTGTGTGAATGAGAATGGGAACTCCGGCGAGTTCAAGGAACTGCTTGGAACGCGGAGGGGTCTGTCCAACATGTGCGACTCCCATACGCGTTCCCAAGCCAGCAGCGGGGATAATTACGAAGACTTTCATAAAGGTTTGCCAGTATATAACGTGTACTGCGTTCAAGATCAAATTTGGCGACGAAAAAGCGCGTGCCAAGGCTCGCGCTTTCCGATTTCATAGCACGTCCCGGGTGCCTAGCGCTGATCCTCTTCCTGCGTGGCGGTGACTGCCGGAGCCGCCTGCTGTTCGGGCGATGCCGGTTGCGGATTGCTCTTGCGCATGTCGGGCGGACGCATTTCAGGCTTGGCCATTCCGGTTTGCCCGCGCTCGTCGAACTTGCCGAAGATCATCTTGCCCGCAGTGGTCTGCAGTACGCTGGTTACGGAGATATCCACGGTCTTGCCAATCATCTTGCGCGCGTTATCCACCACAACCATCGTCCCATCGTCGAGATAGGCTACGCCTTGGTTGTACTCTTTGCCTTCTTTCAGGATGAAGACTTTCATGATCTCGCCAGGCAGCACGATTGGCTTCAGCGCATTGGCCAGCTCGTTGATGTTCAGTACATCGACGCCGTGCAACTGTGCCACCTTGTTCAGGTTGAAGTCGTTGGTCACGATCTTGCCTTCGTAGAGTTTGGCAAGTTCGATCAGTTTCATGTCAACTTCGCGCACGGCCGGGAAATCGTCTTCGACGATGGTTACCTGAATGGTGGTGAGTTTCTGAATACGCTGAAGAATATCCAGTCCGCGACGGCCCCGGTTGCGCTTCAGCGAATCCGCAGAATCGGCAACCAGTTGCAATTCACGCAGCACGAAAGCTGGAATGGTGAGCACGCCGTCCAGAAAACCGGTTTCGGCGATGTCAGCGATACGGCCGTCGATGATGACCGATGTGTCCAGGATCTTGTAGCTCCGGCGCGACTGCTTTTCTCCGCCGAAGATTCCGCCCAGAGCCGCTAGATTCAGAAGATCGCCCTTAGCCGCGCCCACAATCAGACCGACATAGGCCATCACCAGCATCACCATGAGCTGCAAGAAGCTTTGAAGGTGGCCAGTGGGAACCGCGTTGCGGATCACGACGCTGAAAAGATAGGCTCCGACAATGCCGAGAACGCTGCCCAGGGCAGCTCCGATCAGCCTTTTCAAGCTAATTGAGCGCAGCCGAACCTCGAACAGAATTACAGCTCCGCCCAGCGCCAGGCCCAGCGCGGTATCCACTAGCCTTAGCTGACCAAAGGGCTGAAGCAGGAAGCATGCCAGGCCCACAAGAAAAACGAATAACACGCGAATTATGACCAGATCCAAGCGGACCTCCCTGAAGGCCCTATATCGACTTCATGCGGGGAGCTGCGGCTGCATCATCCAGATCGGATTATGGAGTGCCCCCGGTTATGCCGGCAATCATTTGCCGGTGCGGAACAAATCTATACAAGCCTATGAAATGGTTGCAGACGCATTGCCCGGACCCAGACGGTCCAGAACAAGTGCATCATACCTGAGAATGAAAGTATATACCCGCGATTGGCTCCGCTTGCTGAGCGGCACTGACACAGTCCGAGCCGTATTCCTAACAGGGTTCTTTCCTCCGTGCAACCTTGCGGAACATAGCTCAACAACGGTATCTCCCTGGTAATGGTCCCAACCCGTGTTTCCGGTTGTAAAACAGGGCCGCGTAGCGCACTTTGAATAGGCAGGCCCGGTTCGACGATTACGTTGCCGGGTGTCCATAATTGCATCACTTTAGCCGCCCCGCAAGGGGAAGATGAGCGGCTAAGTCTCCCAGGTAACTCTGGGAGCCTGGAGACCGGCGCAGACATTCTCGGGGGAGAATCGGCGCCGGTTTTTTCTTTGCCGTGGGGGCCTGCCTACGCCCACGCCTCCCGGGCACGCAGGGCCAAGCCGCTGGCGACCGAGGTGAACTCGTTGCCCGTGCGTACCCGCTCATGGCCGAAGCGAGTCTCAAAGATGCGCCGCACCGCTGGCACAAACGAAGTTCCGCCGGTGAGAAAGACGCGGTCCACCGCCTGCGCGCCCACTCCGCTTGAGGCGAGCAATCCGTCCACGCACTGCTCGATCCTGACCAGGTCATCGCCGATCCAGCGCTCGAACTCAGCCCTGGTTACGGCGATGCGCAACTCCAGCCCACCCTCGCGAAAGCGAAATTCGGCGCGTTCGCTCTGCGAAAGTTCGAACTTCAATCGCTGTACCGCCTGATGAAGCTGGTATCCCAGATCTTCGTCCACCAGCATCATCAATGCTTCAATCTTCTCCGGCTCCATCGCCCTCGCCCGTGCGCTTTTCAACAGCTCCATTACGGAATGTGTGCGCAAAAACGACAGGTAATGCCAGCGTTCGAGGTTGGCGTAGATCCAGGCCGGAAGCGCCGGAAGAATTTTCTTGCCCGAGCGCGCCATACTGTCAGAACCCAGAGCGGGCGACACCAGTTTGCGAACGATTCGGGCGTCGAAGGCATCTCCAGCCAGTCCGACTCCCGCGTTGCCAAGCAGATCCTCGGCCTTGCGCCCACGCCGCCGCACTCCAGGCCCTACGTGCAGCAAAGAAAAGTCGCTGGTGCCGCCGCCAAAATCGCCAATCATAATCAGCTCATCGTGGTCGAGGGTGGATTCGTAGGCATAGGCGGCGGCGATGGGCTCCATCTCGAACTCCACCTTGGCGTAGCCTGCGAGTTCGAAGGCGTGGCGCAAGCGTTCCAACGCATAAGCCTCGTCTTCCTCTTTTTCCGCGCCTACAAAGCGTACCGGACGCCCTACCATGGCCTCGCGCACCGGCACCTCAAATTGCCGCTCGGCGTGCAAACGCAAGTCGCCCAACATGCGCGAGATCAAGTCTTCCAGCGTGTAATGCCGCCCAAGAACCTCGGTGCCAGTCAGCAGGCGGCTGGATAAGTAGGATTTCAGCGACTGAATCAGCCGTCCCTTGTGCTCGGCCTCAAGATACCGTTCGATTGCTACCGGGCCGGTCCACGACTGAATATGACGGCGGCCAGCTTTCTTGTGCGGTTCAAGATAGAGAACCGAGCGGAATGATTCCGTGGAGCCGCCGCCGGACGGAAAGCCGACAAGCTGCACCGAATCGCCGGTAGCGAGAGCCAGTGAGCTGTTGGTGGTTCCGAAATCAATGCCAATGGCGGGAGGATGTTTGAGCCGTGACTTCACACTCTATTATTACTTGAAGCGCAGTCCACTGAATTCCAGATCCGGTTGCGCCTGGTTCCACTGGCTGGAAATGTGTTCTATCGTCAGCCGGAGGGTGCGCGTCTGTCCGGGGCCAAGTGGCGCCAGGGCTAGATCGCCTGCTTCGTCCACGCCACCCAGCGAATGAGGGATCAACGCGCGCAAGGGCAGGGTTTCCTTCTGCACGGCCTGTCCAAGCGTGTCGCGAAAGACCGCGTGAACCGCACCGCCTACTACCGTGCGCGGCCCATTATTCTTCACCGTAAGATCGATGTAGGTCACGGTCGCGCCCACAAAATTATCCGCCTGGCTAAGCTTGGCCTGCTCCACAACCAGGTTCGAAGCGTAAGGGTCGGCGGTCTTCGCCACATTCTTTTCCGTGCGGTTCAGCAGAACGACTGCAACCACCACGACGATCACCAGCACGAACCCCACGATCAGCGGAGTCCAGTTGCGCGGCTCCTTCTGTGCATTGCGAGCGCCGAATAGTACCGGTTCGGTGGGCGGCGCGTTATGCGTTGGTTCGGTAGGCTCAGTCATGGCACGCCCATTCTAGCCTACGCAGGGCAGCACGAGCGAGAGCCGCGCAAGGATGTGTGTTCCGGGAAAAGTAATGGTCATTAGCGCACTGGTTTACGCTCGCGCTGAGTTTCTGTTGACTTCCTCCCATCGAAGACCAAGAATGAGGAACTCTCAAAATGGAGAATTTTTATCGTGAAGCAGTGCCTCAGCCTTCTTCTGGCCTTACTCATCCTCGCGCCATCTTCTTTTGCGCAAGATACAAACACGAATGCCGCCCCGACAGTCCCGGTTACAGCACCTTCTCCGGTAGTCGTTCCCGCAGTGTCCACAGGGGGACAAGATAAGCCGAGGGTGTTCATCACGGACGAGCCTCTTCATGAACGAAATACTGTGGCCCGAGGGGACGCCTCCGTTGAACATGTTGAACGTGGGCCAAACGCCCGAGTCGTAGAAATACAAGCAGACTTGGTCAAGGTCTGCCCGAAGGCGACGGTAACCAATCGGCCAGACATGGCCGACTTTACACTTCTGTTCAGGCGCGAGGGTGGCAAACGCTCGGCCATGTTTGCTTTCGGTGGATTGGCGGGGCTGGCTCTTTCGGCCGCGTCCAAGGTTGATGGCGCATCTCTGTTCGCAGCCAACGGGGACCTCGTCACGGCGACCAAGCAGCGTACGGTGGAGAACGCCATTCGTGAGATATGCGCTTCTATACCGGAGACTGTCACCCACGTCGCTTCTCAACCCGCTCCGGTGCAGGCTTCGGGTGCTGAGCCCATGCCAGCTCCCATTCCGGAGCCAGTCGCGCCAATGCAAATCGCCACCGTGCAGCTCTCCATTTCGTCCAGTCCAGACGGAGCCGATATTGAGATCGACGGCGGTTATGTTGGCAATACTCCATCTGCGATTGAAACCACTCCCGGCGACCATTTGGTCGTCATTCACAAAAAGGGCTTCAGCAAGTGGGAGCGAAAAATGAAAGTTTCTGCCGGAAACATTAATGTGCGCGCAGAGCTTGACCCAGCGGGACAGTAACTCTGCACCCGATCCAAGCAATACGGGAGGCCGCGGCCTCCCGTATTCAATGCCAGCAACATACTTAAAGCTGACTTCGTTATTCTCCCGCGATGGTCATGCCTTCGATTCGCAGGGTCGGGCAGGCCACCGAACCGCGCCAGATCAGGTCGCTGCCGATCTCGGCGAGGTTGCTGAACATATCGCCCAGGTTTCCGGCTACTGTGATCTCTTCGACTGGATAAGCCAACTCTCCGTTCTCAATCCACATGCCACTGGCACCGCGCGAAAAATCTCCGGTCACGAGGTTTACGCCAAAGCCGAGGAACTCAGTGACCAGCAGCCCCTGCGTTACACCCTTGATGATCTCTTCCTGCGACTTCTCTCCGGGCTCCAGATAGAAATTTCCATGGCCGATGCCGGGAGTTCCGGCGAGTCCTCGCGAGGCGTTGCCCGTGGTCGCCAGATTCAGCTTTCGCGCGGTGTAGGTGTTCAGTAGATAATTTTTCAGCTCGCCGTTTTCAATGACGGTGGTGCGCCGCGTGGGCACGCCTTCGCCATCGAACGGACGGCTCCCAAAGCCGCCGGGTATGGTGCCGTCGTCTATGACCGTGAGGTTGCTGCCGAATGGTTTCTGGCCCAGTTTGCCCGCCAGAAACGATGCGTGGCGATAGATGGCGTCGCCATTGGCTGCCTCGAAGATGTGGCCGAGCAGCGCACCTGCCGTCTGGCGGTCGAAGACAATTGGAACCTTTTGCGTTTTCAATTTGCGCGCACCCAGGCGGCGCAGGGTACGCTCGGCGGCAATCCGGCCCACCTCTTCCGGCGACTCCAGCTTGGCCAGCGTGCGTGCCACCGAATACCAGTAGTCACGCTGCATACCGCCTGCTTCATCGCTGGCAATTGGCACGGCGGAGATCGAGCAGTAGGACGACCGATACTCACCGATGAATCCGTGTGAGTTTGCCAGTACTTTGCGTCCGATGCTCGCATCGAAGGTTCCGCCATCGCTGTTGGTCAGGCGCGGATCTACCGCCAGCGCCGCCTTTTCTGCGCGGCGTGCGTGCTCAATGCGCTCTTCGGTTGAGAGCGAATACACATCGTCGTAATAAAGGCCGAGGTCGCCCTCGATCTGGCCGAGTTGCGCGGCTTCGGGGATTCCTCCCATCGGATCTTCCGAGGTGATCTTCGCCAACTCGATTGCCGAGCGGACGAGTTGCTCTACGCCTTGGGGCGACAGATCGCTGGTCGAGGTGTTGGCGGCGTGCTGTCCGACGAAAACCCGCACTCCCAGGCCGCGCGCTCCTGATTCCTTCAAGGTCTCCACCTCGCCGAGACGTACTACGGTTGAAAATTCCGAACCTTCACTGACCACGGCTTCCGCGGCGGTAGCGCCCAGCTCGGTTGCCCGATTTACCACCGACTCGGCCATCTCGCGCAAGTCCACTTCCACTGACGTGACTGTTGTTGCCATTACTGTGCGCTCCCCGTGCCGCCTACCGTCATGCGGTCAATTTTCAAGGTTGGAATACCAACGCCGACCGGAACGCTCTGCCCGTCTTTACCGCAGGTGCCAATGCCTTCGTCGAGTTGCAGATCGTTGCCGACCATGCTGACGCGGGTCAACACGTCTGGGCCGTTGCCAATCAGAGTTGCGTCCTTCACCGGGGCAGTAATCTTACCGTCCTCGATCAGGTAGGCTTCGCTGGCGGCAAAGACAAACTTGCCGTTGGTGATGTCCACCTGGCCGCCGGCAAAGTTCACGGCATACAAGCCGCGCTTCACGCTCTTGATGATGTCCTCTGGCAGGTCATCGCCCGAAAGCATGTAGGTGTTGGTCATGCGCGGCATGGGAATATGCTCGTAGCTCTCGCGGCGTCCATTGCCGGTGTTTGGCAAGCCCATCAGGCGCGCCGAGAGCTTATCTGCCATGTAGCCCTTCAGAATTCCCTTTTCGATCAGCATGGTGTTGCTGGTAGAGTTTCCTTCGTCGTCCACGTTGATGGATCCGCGCCTCTCGTTGAGCGTTCCGTTATCGACCACCGTGCATTTGTCGCTGGCAACCCGCTTGCCTAACAGGCCCGAGAAGGCCGAAGTCTTTTTGCGATTGAAGTCCGCTTCGAGCCCGTGGCCAATTGCTTCATGCAACAGTACTCCTGGCCAACCGGGGCCCAGCACCACTTCCATCTCGCCCGCCGGACAGGGAACCGCGCTCAACTGGAGAATTGCCTGCCGCGCGGCTTCGTTTGCAAAATGCTCAGGCGTTTTTTCAGTAAGGAAAATCTCAAACTTGTTGCGCCCACCTCCACCTGAATTGCCCTTAGCGCTCAGCTCTCCATCGCGCGCAATGACGAATACGCTCATGCGTGAAAGCGGTTGCACGTCTTCGGCAAATGTTCCGTCGGAGCCGATCACCAGGATGCGGCGAAGCTCGTCGGCGTAACTGGCGCGGACCTCCTTGATGCGCGGATCGTAGGCGCGTGCAGCCTTGTCGGCACGGAAAACCAGCTCCACCTTCCGGGCTAGTTCGGCGTCCGAGGCTGGGTTGGTCACAGGATAAAGGCTGGGGCGCGCTTTGTCTTTCAGGCTCACAATCGGAGTCTTCGCCGGACCGCTGGCGATCAGCGCCGCCGTACGGGCCGCGTGCAAAATCTTCTCCGGCGCAAGATCGTCCGTGTAGGCATAGCCGGTGCGTTCGCCGGTCACCACGCGAACGCCGCATCCGGCGCTGATTCCCTGCGAGGCTGACTTCACCATCGATTCATCGACCGAGAGTGAAGTACAGGTCAGGTATTCAAAATAAAGGTCGGCATAATCGCCACCGGCAGAGAGCGCCGCGCCAAGATACTTCTCGAGGTCGCGCTCGCTAAGTCCGTATTTCTCAAAGAAAAACCGCTTGTCCATAGAGTTGTTCACAACTGATTAGATGTCCTTTGTTCCATTTGGTGGCAGAGCCTTCGATTATAGAAGGCGATTGCGAAACGCGGAGGCCGAGCGGTTGCAGGATTGGCGTATTCGCCGTAAACCCACATTTGCTAACTACGGCAAATATGGGGCACCATCGGGCGAAATCACCCTAAACGCCGACCGTCTCGGGCAGCGCTGTCGGCTCGCTCACCGTTGCCAATTCCCACGAGGAAGGATCGTGCATCAACCGGCTGACCAGCGCGGTGTGCATCGCGTGACCAGCGCGGTCAGCCACCACGCGGCCTAGCACCTGGCGGCCAATCAGCGAGAGATCACCAATCAGGTCAAGCACCTTGTGTCGCACAAATTCATTTGGGAAGCGCAAAGGCCCGTTCTTGATCCCGTCCGTGGTGAGCACGATGGCGTTTTCTTCCGAGGCTCCGCGAATCAGTCCCATGTTGCGCAAGGCTTCCACTTCATTCAGAAATCCGAAGGTGCGTGCCGGGGCGATGTCGCGCGCGTAATCGCCGCGCGATAGATCGACGCATATCGATTGCTGGCCAATCAGCGGGTGCGGGAAGTTGATGGTATAGCAGACCGAAAAGTTCTCTTCCGGGTACAGGCCGACAAACTTGTCGCCGTCGCGCACCTCTACGGGCTTCAGTACGCGCAAATAACGGCGCAGCCGTTTCTGCCGCCGCAGTCCCACCTGCTGAATCATCTCCACGATGGGAAGGGCGCTGCCGTCGAGAATCGGGAGCTCCAAGTTGTCCAGTTCGACATAGGCGTTGTCAACGCCCATGCCGACGAAGGCCGAGAGCACGTGTTCGGTGGTCGAGATGAACACGCCTTTCTTCATCAAACTGGTGGCGTAGCTCACCTTAGCGACGTTGCGCCCGATGGCCTCAACCTCGAAATCGTCAAGGTCGGTCCGGCGGAACACGATGCCGGAACCTGGAGAGGCGGGCACAATACGCATGTGGACCCGGACGCCGCTGTGGAGACCGATGCCGGAACATTCCACCGCCGACCGGATTGTCTGTTCAAAGCTCACGAATGGCCCCGTAACCCATAGTTCTCTTTCAGGTTACAGCGATTCCGGGAAATAAGTTGTGGGATTATTGCCACAGTCCGTGTCTTCTCAAGGACATTCTGGGAAACAGTCTCCTCTCACCAGAAGTCGAGACCGATTGATCGGCATCGCGCAAATGATAAGCTGAATTCCTCTATTAAAGAGGGCGGTAGATTCTTCATAGTCTTTTAGCTGTTCGAGGAGGAACTCCCATGATTGGTAAGTTGTTAGCTGAAGGTGTGAATAAATTAAAAGAACTTGGCTTGGGCAATTACGCGAACACGGGGGCAGAGACCGGAAGTTCGTCCAGGATCACCCGTCAATACATAGACTCACTGACGATCGAGGCTCGGACGATTGATGCGGTGGAGGCGAGCACGGAGTTTGAGCTTTTCGGCGAGGCCTTCGGCACTCCCGTGATGACGGGCGCGCTTTCCGGTCTGGGGGCGATCTGCCCGAATCCCATGGTGGAAATGGCAAAAGGAGTGAAGGCCGCCGGTTCGGTAATGTGGGTCGGCATAGGCAAAGCGGAAGAGCTCAAGGCGATCATTGAAACCGGCGTCAAGACGATAAAAATCGTGAAGCCATACCGCGACAAGGATTTGATATTCGCCAAGCTTGCCGAAGCCGAGAAGCTTGGAGCCTTCGCCGTGGGGATGGACACGATCTTCGTTTTTGGAGGCAAGCGCGAGGATACTTTAATACGGCCTGACCTGATGGGACCGAAAACCCTGAAAGACATACGGGAGTTTGTGGCGGCGACAAAGCTGCCGTTCATCCTGAAGGGAATCCTGAGCGAGCAGGATGCGGGAAAAGCCCTGGAGGCCGGAGCCGCGGCAATCGTGGTTTCTCATCATGGGGGAGCGACTCTGGATTACGCCGTGCCGCCGCTGAAGATATTGCCGCGAATCGCAAAGGTCATTGATGGAAAAATTCCCATCTTTGTTGATAGCGGAATTGTCAGAGGGACGGACGTTTTCAAATCCCTGGCGTTGGGAGCGAACGGCGTACTCGCCGGTAGATCGGTGATGGCTGGGTTGGCCTACGGCGGCGCCGAGGGCGTGACAAAGCTAATTACAGGCACCAACGAAGAACTTCGCCGAGTCATGAGCCTGACATGCTGCGCCCATCTTAAAGACATTAGTCCTGATTTGATCTGGAGCTAACCATGACAATCCGGCAACTTACTTCTTCTTAGCCTTCGGGTTATAAGTTTCCGGATTGTAATCTGCCGCTGCGTCGAAGAAGCCGGGTTGGAAGGTGGTGTTGTACTCGGCATGGGTCAGGAAGGTCTGTCCGTTGATTTCGCCATCGCGCTTGGTGGTGATAGTGTAAGGCGTGGCGATTCCCTGAACTATGCGGTAATTTCCGTAGATTGTTTCATCCTCGACTTTATACTTATCCGAATCGCGAAACGTATAGCGCGTGTTGACGGGCAGCTGGGTATTGACGTCAATCCCGATGCTGAGCTGGTCGTTCTTCTTATTCAGAATGCTGACTACATCGACCATCTGCTGATCGGCCACGGACTGTCCTGCGTAAAGTAGCATTGTCTGCGGGTCGTTCAGCCACTCGCGCAGGACAACTTCAAGCGAATGCTGGCGGCGGCGCAAAATCTCCTGCATGATCTTGTCTTCTTCACTTGCCGTGCCCTTGTAGGTCTTTTCGTATCCCTTGTCGCCGCTATAGATGTAAACAACGTCGCGCTGCCTGGTAAGTTCGCGCCGCTCCTTATCCGGGTACTCATAAAAACGCCAGAAGAGGGTACCCGCCGAGGTCGGCTTGCCCTCGTAGAAACTGTAACTGCGGCCCTGCTGTTCAGATGTCTTGTAAGTAAGCCATGCCTGTCCGCCTAAAGCTGTAATCATCTGGTCAAGTAACTGGCGCGCTTTCTTGCTGGATGTATCCAGGGGCTCGGAGTCTCCTTGGGCGAAGGTGCAGGGAGCCACGGCGCAAACAAAGGCCAGCAATAACATGGGCAGAAACATGGACCGTAACATGGAAATCACGTTCTTCATTGTTTGCAAGCCCTCATCACGCTGCGAGCTTAACCTACCAGTACCGCGCCTCCGTTCACGTTCAAAACCTCACCGGTGATAAAGCCGGCAAGCGGAGTGCATAAAAATACGATGGGCGCGGCGATCTCTTCCGGTTTTGCAATGCGGCCCATGGGAATCAAGCTGGTGATCTTCTCCTCTATCCCCGGCTCCGACATGACCGGCGCGGACATATCGGTAGCCACCCATCCAGGAGCAACGCAATTCACATAGATGCGGTCGCGAGCCAGCTCGGTTGAGAGACCCTTGACCATGCTGACGATCGCGCCCTTGGTGGCCGCGTAGTCGCAGTGGAATGCTTCGCCGCGCTGCGCCGCCGTCGAACTAACCATGACGATGTGCCCGCCGCGCCGCGATTCCTTCATTATTTTGACTGCGGATCTCACCAGCAGGAATGCACTGTCGAGGTTGACGGCCATGGTAGAGCGCCACTGGTCTTCGTTCATCTGATCGATAGGCACATCGTAGTGCTGCCAGATGCCGTGATTCACCACGAGTATGTCGAGATAGCCGAAGCGCGTGACGGCTTCCTCTACCAGCATCTCCTCGGCGCCTTCACCGATAAGGTCGCACTGGACGGCTGCCGTGCGGTCGGGGCCGCAGGATATTACCAGCCGTTCCGCTGCTTCCGACGACTTCTGGTAACTGAACAGGACTGTGGCGCCGGCCTGCCGGAAGAGACGGACGCAGGCGGCACCGATGCCGCGCGAGCCTCCGGTGATGAGTGCAACTTTGCCGGTAAGATCTAATGCGAGACTCATGAATTTTCTCCGTTTTACATGCCCGGAAACAGATCGTCGGGCGTGCTTTCAATCCCTCATCTTAGAACGACAAGGCCCCGATTGGGAGTGGCGGATCGATCAGTCAATCTTTACATTTTCAAAATCGGGAGAGCGCAGGGCAATGCGCCGATGCCAGGAGCGTGCTTCGGCAACGAGTTTCTCGAAGATATAGCGCGACACTTCGTTCTTCTCGAAAGTCCGTTCGGGATGCCACTGCACGCCAAGAACCCAGTGTCCGGGGGCGGTGCCTTCGACGGCCTCGACGATCCCGTCGTCGGGAGAACGTGCCACCACGCGCAGCGCGTCACCCAGCGTGGCCACGGACTGGTGATGACTGGAGTTGACGGTGATATGTTCTTCGCCGGTGAGCGCAGCAAGACCTGAGCCGGGCTCGATCTGGGCCGCGTGCTGGATCACCGTGGTGCGCGGCGCACCGTCTGGGCGAGTGTGCTGCACGGCAGACTCGATGTGCTGGATCAGCGAGCCGCTGCGCCAGACGTTCAACGACTGCGTGCCGTAGCAAATGGCGAGAATAGGTTTGCGCATGTTGTACGCGTCCTGCAGCAGAAGCTCATCGACGTCATCGCGCGCCGAGTCAGGCGCAGCAGTGAGCGGATGGGGTGCCTGGCCATATTTCTGCGGATCGACGTCGGCAGGCGAGCCGGGGAGTAGAACTCCGTCACAGGATTTGGCGAGCTGCGCGGCGGCAATGTTTGAGAGGTCGAGCGCAATCACGACGGGTTCCCCGCCAGCGCCGGTGATCGAGTTCACGTAGTCGGGCAGAGCGCGCGTGGAGTACTCCAGGTCAGAGTTGGGCAGGGGAATGGCAATGCGCGGTTTCATGGGGTAGATGGTATCGCGGAAGGGTGCAGAGAACAAAAGCGCCGGTGCGAGGGCAAGAAAAACTGTGGGAAGGTGGGATACCAGCCGCGGCGGATAAGAAATGGTGCGGCAACCGCGTTGGCAATGTTATACATTCATCGTGGCTATGGAACGACTGAACTACCATCACCTACTGTACTTTTGTACGGTCGCGCACGAGGGTTCCGTGGTGCGCGCCAGTCTCCGCCTGGGGCTGAAGCAGCCCACCGTGAGCGCGCAGATTCATGCGTTGGAAGAGAAGCTTGGGCGAAAATTACTGGAGCGCAACGGGCGCGGCCTGAAAGTAACGCCTGCCGGCGAGACCGTCCTTCGCTACGCGGAGAACATTTTTGACCTGGGCAGCGAATTGCTTTCGGCGCTCGGCGGTCAATGCCAGGCTGTGCCCAAACTCGCGGTCGGCGTGAGTTCGTCACTGCCGCAAGGGCTGGTGGCAACCCTTCTGGAAAGTGTTTTCGGGTTGAATCCGAGGCCCGTACTGAACATTGTAGAAGGCTCGACGGAGACGCTTTTGGCAAAGTTAACTTTGCGCGGATTGCAGTTTGTGCTGACCGCGGCACCCCCGGGAAACGCAGATGGCCTGCACAGGCAAGTGCTGCTGGAGAGCGCCCTGGAGGGGTTCGCGCCCGAGTTGCTGGCCCGCAAAATACGCAAGGAATTTCCGGCCCGGCTGGCTGGCGTCCCAGTTCTATTGCCGCGGGAAAGTGCGTTGCGCCGTGACGTGGAGGGCTGGCTGGCCCTGCACAAGCTGCCCGTGCAGAAGGTGGCGGAGATACCTCATCCGGAGATATATGCCGCTCCGGCAGGCGCGGTAATGTTTGCGCCTTCAGCCTCGCGCGAGCCGTTGAAGAGCACTTATCGCTTGCTACCCGTGGGTGAGTTGACCGGATTGCGCTGGCGGCTTTTTGCGGTCACGGTCTCGAAGACCGCCAAGCATTCGGGGCTGGATGCGGTGGCTCGCGCGGCCAAGGCATTGCGTTGAATTGCTCAAGTTTGCAAACAACGTTCGTTGCGATTGCGGCATTGCTGCTGGCATTTTCTTCCGGCTGCGCGAGCGCCCATGAGCGGGCCGCGGCAGAGGCGAAGTCGCGCATCGGCGGCAACCCTGAGCGCGGCGCATTCCTGATCCAACGCTACGGGTGTGGCGGATGCCATCTGATTCCGGGCGTGGCAGGCGCGGGAGGAAAAGCGGCACCGTCACTGCAACGTCTTGCGAGCCAGACTTTTATCTCCGGTAATTTGCCGAATACGCCGGAGAACGTGATGCGCTGGATTGAGTCGCCGCACTCGATCTTGCCAAAGACGAAAATGCCGGAACTCGGAATCGGCCACGTGGAAGCACGCGATATCACTACTTATTTATGGTCACTGCGGTAACCGCGGATTTTTCGTTTGACCTTGCGCGGCATCCGTCGTAATCTTTTTTGGTGAGCATTGCAACTTTACTCTTCGCTGATTGCTCCTCCAGTCGATGGTGGCCCCACACTGTCGTGTGCCTCTAGTCCAGGCACGTTTCTTCGTTTTTTCCCGCAATCCAAAAAAATACTTAGACGTGAGCGCGTTCCATTCGCGCGGAATCTCAGGACGAACCAGATGCAAGCAAGTTCCACAAACGTACGAGCCACCTCCACCCTGGTAGAACTGCTCCCTGCGCTGCTGGCCGGACGCGATCTTACGCGTCACGAGGCCGCACAACTGGTAAACGCAATGCTTTCCAAGGAAGCTCCCGACGCGCAAATTGCGGCGGCGCTGGCGCTGCTGGTGAGCAAGGGCGAGACCCCGGACGAGTTGGCGGGTTTCGCCGATGCGCTGTACCAGCGCGTACTGCCTATCCCGATTACGCCGCAGGTGCTGGACACGGCGGGAACCGGCGCCAGCGCGGTGAAAACGTTCAATGTTTCCAGCGCGGCGTCATTTGTAATCGCCGCTGCGGGATGCGCGATTGCCAAACATGGCGCGCGCGCTTCCACCAGCCAGAGCGGGAGCGCCGACGTGCTGACTGCGCTCGGGGTTCGCATCGATTGCGAGCCGGATGTTGCCGTCCGATGTTTGCGCGACGTGGGAATCTGTTTCCTCTTCGCGCCGAAGTATCATCCTGCCCTGGCCCGTGTCGCCTCCATCCGAAGATCCCTGGGAATCCGAACTACATTTAATCTGGTTGGCCCCATGGTGAATCCCTGCCGCGCGCAATACCGGTTGCTGGGCGTTTCAGACGAGGCTCGCATGGCCGCCGTGGCCGGGGCCCTGGCGCATATAGGAGTTTCGCGCGCCTGGGTGCTGCGTGGAGGCGATGGACTGGACGAGATCACCACGGCCTGCGGCACGCGAGTTCTTGAAGTGCGCAATGGCCGATGCAGCGAGTTCACACTTGGTGCGCGCGACTTCGGGCTCACCGAGCGCCCAACCGATGCGGCCCGCGCCGGAAGCGTGAAGGAAAACGCGGCGACGGTGCGCGCAGTGCTTGCGGGCGATCGTCGCGACGTGGCCCGTGACCTCGTTGTGTTGAATGCCGCTGCCGCTCTGCATGTGCGCACCGGGGAAGGGCTTCGCGAGTGCGCTGAGCGGGCGCAACGGGCCATTGACGAAGGGACCGCGCTGCAGAAACTAATGGCGCTGATTGCGGCGTCAAATGCGACGGACGGAGAAGCCGAGTGAGTGAATTTTTGCAGCGCGTGATGGATGCCAAACGGCGGGATCTGAGTCTGCTTGGCGACGCCGAGCGCGAAGCTCTGCGCGATGCCGCACTGGAGTTGCGCCAGCCGCGCACGCCGCGCTTTCGCCGTGAACTCATGGCGCGGACAACGGCCATCATCGCTGAGTTCAAGCGCCACTCGCCTTCGGCGGGAGACATTCGGGACGGAGCCGAGCCGCTGCAGGTTGCACGGCTCTATGAGGCTGGCGGCGCGGCGGCCATGTCGGTGCTGACCGAGCCGGAGCATTTCAAGGGATCGCTCGACGATCTCCGCCGCGTGGCCTCCGGTGTTACGCTGTCGCTGCTCCGCAAGGACTTCATGGTGGATCGCCACCAGGTATATGAAGCCGCTATCGCGGGGGCCGAAGCGGTGCTGGTGATAGTCGCTGGATTGACGGATGCGGATGCGTTAAAACTGCTCGACGCGGCCCACAACGTCCACCTCGATGCGCTGGTCGAGGTTCACACCGAAGAGGAACTACGGCGGGCTGCGTCCCTTGGCGCGACCTTGATCGGGGTCAACAATCGCAATCTGAAAACCCTCAAGACCGATCTCGAAACCTCGCTGCGTTTGGCTGCTTTGGCCCCGGCGGATGCGACTCTGGTGGCCGAGAGCGGGCTGCGCACGCGGGCTGACATCGAACGCCTGCAGTCCGCTGGCTATCGCGCCTTCCTGATTGGCGAGACGCTGATGCGCGCGGGCGATCCGGTGGCTACCTTGCGCGAACTGCAGGGGCTGGAGCCGTCGCGATGAGCGCGATCGAGATCAAGATTTGCGGCATTACTCGCGGGGCAGACGCGCTGGCCGCTATCGAATTGGGCGCGGCCATAGTGGGAGTGAATTTCTATGCAGGAAGTCCGCGTTGCGTCACCTTGCAGCGTGCTCAAGAGATTGCCGCAGCGGTCGCGGGGCGCGCGAAGCTGGTCGGCGTATTCGTAAATATGAATGTATCGGAAGTCCTGCGCATCGCCCGCGCCGTACCGCTCGATGCCGTGCAATTGCATGGAGACGAATCGCGCCAGGAGTGCGCGGCGGTGGCAAAGGAATTCGACGTGATTCGCGCGCTCAAAGTGGATGGGGAATTCAGCGAGGAACGTTCCGCGGAATTTGCCGACTGCAGCGGGTTGCTGCTTGACACTCCGAGCGCGGGACACGGAGGCTCGGGCGAAAGCTTCGATTGGGCGAGCGTGCGGTGGCAACGCGTGCGTAGTGCGGCTCCATCCGCAAGAGTGTTTCTTGCAGGCGGACTGCATGCAGACAATATCGCAGAGGCGATTGCCATGGTGCATCCTGACGTGGTGGATGTTTGCAGTGGCGTGGAGTCGGAAAAGGGGATCAAGAGCGTGAACAAGATGCGCGAATTTGTGGCGGCCGTACGGGCCGTGGAGAGGCAGGAGCGATGAAAGACCAGGCAGTGTTGGAGAGCCTTTTGAGCGCCTCCGGCGAGGGTTATTTTGGCAACTACGGCGGGCGCTTTGTGGCGGAAACGCTGGTTGAGCCGCTGGATGAGTTGACCGCCGCATTCACCGCGGCGCGCAAAGATCCTAGCTTTCAGCGCGAGTTGAGCGGCTTGCTCAAGGAATTCAGCGGCAGGCCGACGCCTCTGTATTACGCCGAACGGCTCAGCGAATATGCGGGTGGCGCGCGCATTCTGCTGAAACGCGAAGACCTTGGGCACACCGGATCGCACAAGATCAATAATGCGCTGGGGCAGGTGCTGCTGGCGCGGCGCATGGGCAAGCGGCGCATTATTGCCGAGACCGGCGCAGGCCAGCATGGCGTGGCAACGGCAACGGTATGCGCGCGCTTTGGCCTGGAATGCATCGTGTACATGGGCTCGGAAGACATGAAGCGCCAGGCGCTGAACGTCTTTCGCATGCGCCTGATGGGCGCCGAAGTGCGCGGCGTGGAAGGGGGCGCAAAGACCCTTAAGGATGCGATCAACGAGGCGTTGCGCGATTGGGTGACGAACGTGCGCGATACCTACTATCTGCTGGGTTCGGCCTTGGGGCCGCATCCTTATCCAACCATGGTGCGCGAGTTCCAGCGCGTGATTGGCGACGAGGCGCGGGAGCAGGTGCTGGCCCGCGAAGGCCGGTTGCCGGATGCTGTGGTGGCTTGCGTTGGCGGCGGCTCTAATGCGATTGGCACGTTTGCGGCATTTATCGAGGACAAAGATGTGCGGCTGATTGGCGTGGAGGCCGGAGGACGTGGCGAGTCGCTGGGCGATCATGCGGCTCGATTCCGAGGCGGAATGCCGGGCGTGTTGCAGGGAACGTACAGCTATGTGTTACAGGACGACGACGGCCAGATTGCGTTAACCCATTCGGTCAGCGCCGGACTCGATTACGCGTCGGTTGGGCCGGAGCACTCACATCTGCGCGAACTGGGCCGTGCGGAGTATGTTTCCGCCGACGACACAGAGGCGCTTGAGGCATTTGATCTGCTGTCGCGGCGCGAGGGAATTATTCCCGCCCTGGAGTCGGCGCACGCGGTCTCCTATGCAGTGCAGCTGGCTAAGGAACTTGGCAAGGATGGATTGATGATTGTGAATCTATCGGGACGCGGCGACAAGGATGTGGATACGGTGGCGAAGCTAAAGGAAGGGGGCGCGCAATGACGACCCGGTTGCAGCAGGCTTTCAAGACTTTACGTGAAACGGGACGCAAAGGCGTGGTCCCGTACATTACGGCGGGCGATCCCGATCTCGCGACCACCTACGAATTACTGGTGGCCATGGCGCGCGGTGGAGCAACCGCGATTGAAGTGGGTATGCCGTTCAGCGATCCGGCGGCGGATGGACCGGTGATTCAGCGGGCGTGTGAGCGCGCCCTGGCGCGTGGCGTGAAACTGCACGACGTGATCGAAGTTGCAGGACGCGCGGTGAAGGCCACAGGGATTCCGATTGTGCTCTTCAGCTATCTGAATCCGCTGCTACGCCGGGGCCTTGAAAATCTGGTGCGAGATGCGTCAGACGCCGGCTTGGCGGGAGTGCTGGTAACGGATCTTCCGGCGGAGTCGGCGCAGGGATTCTCGCAGGCGCTGCAGCGGCGTGGGCTCGATCTGGTATCGCTGGTGGCTCCGACTTCGACGGAGGCGCGCATTGCCCAGATTGCACGGCACGCGACCGGATTTCTCTATGCGATCGCGGTTAACGGAGTTACGGGCGCGCGGCAGCAGTTGAGCGCCGACGCCACTGCGTTGCTGGGGCGCATCCGGCGCGTAACGGATTTGCCGGTTGCGGTTGGATTCGGGATCAGCAACGCAGAGCAGGCTCGCGAGGCATGGGCGCAAGGCGCGGACGCGGTGGTCGTCGGTTCGGCAATCGTGAGGAAGATCGAAGAATTTGGAGTGCAGGCTCCTGAAGCGGTAGAACGTTTTGTGCGCGAGTTGCTGGCGTCACAGGCGGTGGAGGCGTAGCGCAATGCTTGTATTGATGAATGTGAATGCAACGGACGAGCAGACGCAGGCGGTCTGTAAGCGCGTGGAGGAACTTGGGTATCGACCTCATCCACTGCCGGGCGCAACCCGTTGCGCGATTGGCATCACCGGAAACAAGGGAGCGGTGGAAGCGGATGCGCTGGGGCAGATGCCAGGCGTGGCCGAGGTGATTGCGGTCTCCAAGCCTTACAAGCTGGTGAGCCGCGACATGAAGAGCGATGACACGGTGTTACATTTTGAGGGAAGCGATGCGACAGTCGGCGGGCCTGAACTGGCGGTGATGGCTGGACCGTGCGCGGTGGAGAGCCGGGACCAGCTCTTCCGCGTCGCCGAGGCGGTGGCCAAGTCCGGTGCGCGATTCCTGCGCGGAGGAGCATTCAAGCCCCGCACCTCGCCCTATGCGTTCCAGGGCATGGCCGAGGAGGGGTTGCAGATTATGGCGAAGGCGCGCGAGGCATTTGGCTTACTGGTGGTGACCGAGGCGATATGTCACGAATCGCTGGCGCTGGTGGATCAATATGCCGACATGATTCAGATTGGCTCGCGCAACATGCAGAACTTCGCGCTACTGAAACTGGCCGGGCGCAGCAAGAAGCCGGTGCTGTTGAAGCGCGGCATGGCCGCAACACTGGATGAATTACTGATGGCCGCCGAATACGTGATGAGCGAGGGCAACTACAACGTTGCCCTATGCGAGCGCGGCATCCGAACCTTTACCGACCATACCCGCAACACGCTTGATGTCGGCATTGTTCCGGTGGTGAAGAGATTGAGCCACCTTCCTATCATCGTCGATCCCAGCCACGCTGCGGGCAAACGCGAGAATGTTGCGGCGCTGGCTCGGGCGGGGGTTGCGGTTGGCGCCGACGGTTTGATCGTCGAGGTACATAGCGATCCTGACCTGGCGTACTCCGATGGAGCGCAATCGCTTTATCCGGATCAGTTCGGGGCCTTGTTGCGCGATCTGCGAGGGATCGCCGGGATCGTTGGGCGGACGATGTATGAACCGCATCCAGAGCGGCATCAGGCCGGTACGGTGGTGACAAAGTGACGGCAAGTTCGGAGTTCGCGGATTTTTGCAAGCTGGCTGCGGCGGGTGGATTGGTTGCCGTGGCCGAGACGGTTTCGGCTGATTTGCTGACTCCGCTTTCGGCGTACTTGCGGATCGCGCAAGGCGCGTCGCGTTCGTTTTTGCTGGAGTCGGTGGAAGGCGGCGAGCATCTTGCGCGCTATTCGTTTCTAGGAGCCGAGCCCGCCATGGTGGTCAGCACCCGCAACGGCGTGACCACGGTTCAGGACGCCGACGGAGAACGCCAGGAGCCAGGCACGGCAGTGGACGTTTTGCGTCGCGAGTTTGCCCATCGCAAGCTCTCTGCCGCGGAAAATATTGCGCCCATGGCAGGAGGCTGCGTGGGCTACTTGGGCTATGCCGCTTCAGGCTGGTTCGATCCCGCGATGCGGGCCGTTGTAGGAACGGGCGACGACGCGTGCTTCCTGATCTTCCGCACGGTGTTGGCCTTTGATCACGCGCGCCAGCAGATACAGATTCGCAGTCTTGCGGAAGTGGAGCCGGGCGCGAGCGCGGCTGAACTCAAGGAAAAATTTGACGAGGCGACGGCAAAGAATCACGAAGTTGTGCGCAAGCTGAGCGCGCCCATGGAGTTGCCGCTGAAGGGCGTTGCGGTCGCAGGCGCGGGCGAGGCCGAGTTCGAGTCGAACTTTGAACGCGCGGAATTTGAGCGCGCAGTGGCCGAAGGCAAGGAGTTGATCTTCGCCGGCGAGTGCTTCCAGATCGTGTTGTCGCAGCGCTTCCGGCGCAAGACGACGGCCAACGCGGTCGCCCTTTATCGCGCCCTGCGCGCAACCAATCCGTCGCCGTACATGTTTCTGCTGAACTTTGGCAAGGAGAACGGCGGAGAGCGGGCGCTGATTGGCGCATCGCCGGAGATGCTGGTGCGCTGCCGCGATCGCGAACTGACCTATCGCCCGATCGCCGGAACGCGTCCTCGTGGGGCGAATGCCGAAGAGGATGCAAGGCTGGCTGCGGAGTTGCTGGCCGACGAGAAGGAACGCGCCGAGCACATGATGCTGGTTGACCTGGGGCGCAACGACCTGGGGCGCGTAGCTCGCTACGGTACGGTGAAGGTGAAGAAGTTGCTGACCGTAGAGAAGTACTCCCATGTGCAGCACCTTGTGACCGAACTTCAGGCGGAGCTGCGTCCGGAACTGGATCGCTTCGATGCCTTGGGCGCATGTTTTCCGGCGGGCACGGTGACCGGTGCTCCGAAGATTCGCGCCATGCAAGGGATTGCCGAGTTGGAACGCGGAGCGCGCGAGGCGTATTCGGGGGCCGTGCTGTATGCCGATTACGCGGACAATCTCGACTCCTGCATCACCATCCGGACAATGGAATTGGCCGGAGATGAGCTGAGCGTGCAGGCAGGCGCGGGCATTGTCGCCGATTCCGTACCGGCAACCGAGTGGGAAGAGACAATCAATAAGTCGCGGGCGCTGCGTCGTGCCGTGGCGCTGGCCGAGTTTGAGGAATAACGCGGAGGGTAACGATGCTGCTGGTGATCGATAACTACGATTCATTCACCTATAACCTGGTGCAATTTCTAGGCGAACTGGGAGCCGAACCGGTGGTCCGCCGCAACGACCAGATCACGGTGGAGGAAATTGCCGGTGGAGGTTATCGCGGGCTTGTAATCTCACCAGGGCCTGGCGAGCCCAAGGGCGCAGGAGTCTCCCTCGCGGCGATCCGCCAACTGGGCAGCCTGATGCCGATTCTGGGCGTATGCCTGGGGCATCAGGCGATTGGCGAAGCCTTTGGCGGGCGCATTGTTCGCGCCGCAAAGCCGGTCCACGGGAAATCCACTCGGGTGAAGCACGACGGGCGCGGAATCTTCATGGGCCTGCCTGAGGAGATCGAGGTTGGGCGATATCACTCGCTCGTGATTGAGCCGCAAAGCTGTCCGGAGGTACTGGAGGTAACGGCGGCGACCGAGGAAGGAATTATCATGGGGGTGCGCCATCGCAGCCTGCCGATCGAAGGGGTGCAGTTCCATCCTGAGTCCGTGCTCACAAGCTGCGGGATGCAGATCCTCTCAAATTTCGTGAACCAGTGCGGAGCCGCTCCGGGATTAGCAAGAATCGCTACAACTTTGCAGAGCGAAGCGCGTCCAACTCGATAGACGGAGAGATTGTATGAAGAACCAAAAACCGTTTCTGCTAGCGATTGTGCTGCTGCTTGGTCTGTCAGCCTTTGGGCAGAGCGCGGTGCCGCAAAACGATAAAGCTCCTGCCGTAACCACCGGGCAGAACGTGGACGCGATACCAGCACTGCCGGCGCGCAAGCCGAAGAATGCGCCTCCCAGCGAAGAAGACCGCATCTCGCGCGAGGTGCGCCATGAATTGGTCATGCTGCCCTACTACAGACTTTGGGATTGGCTCGCCTTCCGCGTAAACGGTAGCACGGTTGAACTGCTAGGTGACGCCAACAGCCTCGGACTAAAGAAAGATGCAGTGAACAGCGTAAAGCACATTAAAGGCGTGCAGAACGTGATCGACCACATCAACCAGTTGCCGCCCTCGTCCATGGATGATCGAATTCGTCGCCAAGTGGCTCGCGCAATCTTCAACTGGGGAGGTCTTTCACGATATTCCTGGTCCGCGGTGCCCAGCATTCACATCATTGTGAGCGGCGGACGGGTTCGGTTGGAAGGCATTGTGGACAACCAGCCGGATAAAGATGCGGCGGGTTTGCGCGCCAATGGCGTTCCAGGCGTATTCGAGGTGACGAACAATCTCCGCGTGGTGAAGGACTAGGTTCGAGACATCCAGCGGAAAGGAACCGGTCGTTCCATTCTGACCGGAACATTAAGAAGAAGACGCCGATGGAGTTCTTGCAATGCGTCTTCATTTAGGGCTAAGGTTACGACGATCCAGGCTAAGAGGAACGAGGCTGTGGGTCGGGTGCTCCCCCTATTTATTGCATTCACCAAAGATTTACACTGGTGTCATAGCCCTGCAAGGGTTTGCGGGGAGAATGTACTCATGATGACGATCCGCCGTAGCGCCACGACCGTAGATCCTCCATCTCCGTTTGCAAAGCTCGGGAAGCAGATCCCCTGGGTTCGTCCTTTTCTCCCTATCCGCCGTATGGACCGCATTTACGCCGGTGCGCTGGGTCATGCTGAAGGAAATGTCTTCGACGGCATCCTGCGAGAGATGGACGTGGAGTACTCGGTGCGCGACGCCGACCTGAAGCATGTACCCCTGACGGGCCCGGCGATCATTTTTTCCAACCATCCATTTGGCATGCTTGACGGCATCTTGATGGCTTCGCTTATGCTGCGCCTTCGTCCTGACGTCAAGTTGCTGGCCAATCAACTGCTCGGTTGTATGGAAGAGCTTTCGCAGAACTGCATCCTGGTTGACAACATGATGGGTGAGGGCCACGAAGCGACGAATCGCCGCGGCATTCGCGAGGCTCTGGAGTGGGTTAAGCAGGGACATATGCTGATTGTCTTCCCGGCTGGCGAAGTCGCCTCCTGGAGCCGCCATCACCGTCGGGTGCTCGATCCGCAGTGGAATCGCAACATGGCCCGCATCGCGCGGATGACCGGCGCCAAGAGCATTCCCGCCTTCATTTCAGGCGCCAACAGCGTCGGATTTCACTTGGCGGGCATGATCAATCCCCGCCTCCGTACGCTGTTTCTGCCGCATGAACTGATCAACAAGCGGGGCCGCCGAATGGAAATTCGCATTGGGGCTCCGGTTGAGGGAGAAACACTCAAAGCGATTCGCGATGACGACAAAGCCATCGACTTGCTGCGTTGGAACAGTTCTTTGCTCTCGTTGCGCGACCGCATCGGCTCGCCTCGTACCCGTTTTTTTCCTGCCTGGCAGCCAAGGCATGACGTAGCCCCGGCGGAAGATCCGACCGTCTTATTGCATGAGTTGCAATCGCTTCCCGCCGACGCCTTGCTGGCGAGCGCAGGCAAGATGCGCGTTTTCGCTATGAGCTCACGCCAGGCGCCGCGCATTGTGCGTGAAATCGGGCGGCTGCGCGAACTAACCTTCCGCGCCGCGGGCGAAGGGACAGGCAAGACGCGCGACCTCGACCGCTTTGACGCCTACTACACTCATCTCGTGCTCTGGAATGATGAGCGGCAGGAGATTGCTGGCGCATATCGCATCTGCAACGTGCAGAACGTTGTGCGCCGCTACGGACTGCGCGGCCTCTACACGACGACGCTGTTTCACTTCAAGCCAAAGTTCTTCGCCAAGGTTGGTCCGGCGCTGGAGTTGGGACGCTCGTTCATTCACCTTGATTACCAGCGTCAATATGCTCCGCTTCTCGTGCTCTGGAAGGGAATTGGCAGCTACCTCGTGCGCCACCCGGAGACCCCGGTGCTCTTCGGCGCCGTCAGCATCAGTGCGGATTATTCGATGGCATCGCGCGAGGTGTTGACCAGCTATCTGGGCGCGCATACGGTAGATGCCGAGTTGCTGAAACTGTTGCGGCCAAAGCATCCGCCGAGAAACGCCGCCGAGGACGTAAAGGAACCGGAGATATTTGCGCGGGTCTTTTCGCTCGATGACATCTCCGAGTGGGTCAGCATGTTTGAGAGCGACGGCAAGGGCGTTCCCGTGCTGGTGCGGCACTATATGAAGCTGGGGGGAAAGTTCCTCGGGTTCAACGTGGATACAAAATTTTCAAACGTACTCGACGGCCTGCTACTGGTGGACTTGCGGCAGGCCAAGCCGGAATTGCTGGCACGCTATTTCGGTAAGCAAGGTGCGGCTGACTTCCTGCGCCTGCACGGGGTCGGCAACCCGGCAAAGGCACTTGCCAAAGACGAGAGCGAGCCCGCGCTCACCGAATAGCCTTCGGTCGGGTTCCCTATATCCGGTCTGCAACGACAGGTGGCCCACATCCGCCTGCTTTTGGCCAATTTGGGAGCGCAATACGTTCACCTCTGTAATGGTGTAGTTTCTGTCGTTGGAGTCGTCCCTGCATCGCCTTTGCCAGGCCCACCTTTCGTGAAATTGCTCGAAGAGTGGCGTATCGTTTTCCCGTGGCGACGGCGAGCCAGAGGAACCTAACCATACTTAATTTTTCAGCAGAGCCATTGGCGGGCGGCAATGCATCTCATTGGATTGTTGTAGGCTGGATGAATCATGGCGATCTTGGCAGCCGTTGACATCGGCGCAAACTCAGTTCGACTGAAAATCGCGCGTGTTGTGCGCAAACGCCTTCAAACGCTGCATGAGGACCGCGAGGTTGTGCGGTTGGGCGAGGGCGTTTTCCGCACTGGGACACTCGACCCGTCCGCCATGGAGCAAACGATACGCGTACTGAAGCGTTTCCAGAAGGCGGTGCAGGTTCATGGCGCGACCCACGTGCGCGTGGTTGCCACCAGCGCCCTTCGCGATGCCAGCAACGGCGGCGCATTCGTGCAATGGGTGAAGACCGCAATCGGCTGGCACGTGGAGGTCATCAGCGGCGTGGAAGAAGGCCGTCTCATCCACCTCGGCGTCATGGCTAACACCCGCATCGGCGCCGGACGCATGCTCCTGATTGACCTGGGCGGTGGAAGCTGCGAACTCACCCTCTCGTACAAAGGCCAAATCGAGCACATCTATAGCATGCCTCTGGGAGCGGTGCGCCTGACCCGACAGTTTCTCCAGAATGATCCTCCGACTGGAACCGAGCTGCACCAGATGCGCGGCTACATTCGCGAAGAGGTGGGGCGGATGCGGCGTGAGCTCACGGAACGCAAGATCAATCTCACGGTTGCCACCTCGGGCACTCCCGCAGCGCTGAGCGAACTCTGGTCGGCGGGGCAGGCGAGCAGCACGGCCACCGTTCCCCGCGATGGCCTGCTCCGGCTCACTACGAAGCTTTCCAAACTGAATGTGGACCAGCGCCGGGCTCTTAAAGGAATCGGTCCCCGCCGTGCCGAGATTATTCTGGCCGGAGCACACGTGTTTTCCGAGTTGTTCACCGAACTCGATCTCACGAGTTTCCGTTACCTGCCTTTCGGGCTGAGGGATGGAATTCTGGCGCAGATGGCCGCCGACAACGAGGATATCGGCCTCCGTAAACAACTGGAGAGCGAACGCAGTAATTCAATTCTGAATCTCGCCGCGCACTACCATGCGGACGTGCGCTTTTCCACGCGGGTCGCCGAGCACGCCCAGCGCCTCTTCAAACTGCTGGCTCCGGTGCATCGTCTGCCGCCGGAGTATGCCAACCTGCTGAACGCGGCGGCGATGCTGCATGAAGTGGGTTCGTACATCAGCCGTGCCGGACGCAGACGTCATGCCTTTTATATTCTTGCGCACTCGGAACTGCTGGGCTTCAGCTTGTCGCAGCGCCGGGTCATCGCGGCCATTGCGCGCTATCTTGGCAAGTCGAAGATTACTCCAGCCAGCCCCGTGGTTCGCGCGCTGGCAACGGCAGATCGCCCGCTGCTGCCGGAGGCCGTGCTTTTACTGCGGCTGGCGCGTGCGGTGGAGCAGGGAAGACGCGGGGCGGTACTCAGCATGCGCGCCAAACTCGATCCGACGAGCGTGGAGCTCACCCTGGTCACCCGGCCTACCGGCGCTGAGTTGGAGATTTGGGCTCTGGAAAAGGAACGTAATTATTTCTTGGAAGTCTTCGGTCGCGAGCTGACTTGCACCGAAGCATAGGCGCTCTTGATCAGGCGGGGAGTGACAATCCAGTTGAGCACGCTGCGCTTGGAGCCCATCTCCACCCGGGCCACGCTCCCCTTCTTCATCTCGATGGCGCGCTCGCTCAGGCCTCCGGTCACCATCAGCGAGAGAAACTTGCTCATATTGGGGTTGTGTCCGACGACCATCACGGCCTCCAGGCCGCTGACTTGCCGGAGCAACTGGTGGAAACTCTCATAATCGGAACTGGGATGCAGCGCTGGAGTTGGTTCGATCCGTTGCTGGTAGTCGATTTCGTTACCAACCATTGCCGCCGTTTGGGTGGCGCGTTTCAATGGGCTGGAGAGTATCAGATCCACATGCGCGTCCAGCGAGTTCAAGAATCTGCCGACGTACCCGCATTGTTCGATGCCCTCCTTATCGAGAGGACGTTTTTCGTCCTGCACCGGGTTCAGGCGTTTTTCTCCAGCATTTGCGTGGCGCAGAAAGTAAACGATCATCTATCTATATTACCTTGGTACGCTCTTTCCCGGCGCGCGGCTTAGCGATGCGCCGCGCCGGCGGCGGCGCCGGAATGGCCGAAAGATCGCGCTTGCCCTCAGCCACGTCGATCAGGAAATCCTGCGAGCTGAAGGGCGCAATCTTGCCCTTTGAGTTGGAGCGAACGTAGCTGCCGCCGCGCTGCAGGATGCTGGCCTTCACGTTATCCGCGAGATACGCGGCCAAAATCTCACGCTGCACGCGGTCACGCAGCAAGGGATCGCGAAGCGGAAAAACCACTTCCACGCGTTCGTGTAGATTGCGCGGCATCCAGTCGGCGCTGCCCAGATAGACCTCTTCTTCGCCGCCGTTCTGGAAGTAGTAGATGCGGCTGTGTTCCAGAAATCGGCCTACGATGCTGCGCACATGTATGTGGTCGCTGATGCCGCGAATGCCTGGGTTGAGCGAGCAGATGCCGCGAACGATCAGATCCACCTGCACGCCCGCCTGCGAAGCGCGATACAACTCCTGCACCACGTTCTTATCGAGCAGCGAATTTACCTTTGCGACGATGCGGGCTGGCTTGCCCGCCCGTGCGTGGTCGGCTTCGCGCGCGATCAGGTTGGCTACGCGTTCGGCAAGGTCCACCGGAGCCACCAGCAGCGGGTTGTAGTTCGGCTGCTCGGAGTAGGCGGTGAGGAAGTTGAAGACATTATGCACCGCCATGGTCATCTCCGGATTGGCCGTCAGCAAGCTCAAATCGGTGTAGAACGCGGCAGTCGTGGGATTGTAATTTCCCGTTCCAAGGTGGCAGTATTGGCGCATCACGCCGTCCAGATCCTTGCGCGCGATCAAGGTCAGCTTGCAGTGTGTCTTCAGGCCTACCAGTCCGTGGAAGACCTGCACCCCAGCATCCTCAAGCTCACGCGCCCACTTGATGTTCGAGGCTTCATCGAAGCGTGCCTTCACCTCCACGACCACGGTTACTTCCTTGGTCGCTGCCGCCTGCACCAAGGCCTCCACGATGGGCGAATTATCGTTGGTGCGGTAGAGCGTCTGCTTGATGGAGAGCACGGCCGGATCTTGCGCCGCCGCTTCGATGAAGGAGACCACGCTGTTATAGCTATCGAAAGGATGGTGCAGGAGCACGTCGCGCTGACGTAGCGCAGCCCAGATGTCCCGCGTTCCCTTGGGCAGCGACCATTCGCGCGGTAGGAAGGACTTGAATTTAAGGTCGGGACGATTCACCGCGCTGTAGAGGTGCATAAGCCGCGAAAGGTTCACCGGCCCCTGGGTGCGATAGACCTGCCAATCCTCCAACTCGAAGACGCTTTGCAGGCGCGAGACGATGTCTGCGCTTGCGTCGGATTCAATCTCGAGCCGTACCGCATCTCCCTTGCGCCGGTTGTGCAACTCCGTGCGAACCGACTCGAGCACGCTACGCGATTCTTCCTCCTGCAGGTAGAGGTTGCTGTTACGGGTAATTCGGAAAGCGCCTTCGCTCAGAATTTCATAGCCGCGATACATCCGTCCGGCGTGCAGTCCCACGAGGTCGGCAAGAGTAATGAAGGAATCACCCCTGGAATCCGGCAGCCTTATAAGCCGCGGCAGCGAGCGGGGCACCGTGACTACGCCCATATAGTTCGTTGGATTTGCAGCGCGCCGCCGGCGGCGCAGGAGCAATGCCTGGCAAAGCGCCTTGTGAATCACGCGCGGAAACGGATGCGCGGGATCTACCGTAACCGGGGTAAGCAAAGCGTCCAGATCGTTGCGGCAGTAATCGTCCACCACCTCGCGCTGCGCCTCGCTGAGGTCGGCCAGCGAGTGTATCCGGATCCGATGTTCGGCTAGCGCCGGAAGCAATTTTTCGTTCCAGCACTCATACTGCTCACGGACAAACTTGTGGGTCGCTTCGGCTACCAGCTCTTGCTCGTCCATTGGAGTCAGGCCGTCGATCCCCGGGTCAACCTGTCCCTCTTCCAGGTGCTGTAACAATCCGGCGATGCGAATCTCAAAGAACTCATCCAGGTTACTGGCCGTGATCGCCAGAAACTTCACGCGCTCCAGCAGTGGATTGCTCTCGTTTTGGGCCTCCTCCAGAACGCGGCGATTGAAAGCAAGCCACGATATGCTTCGATTCAGGTAAAACTCCGGACTAAGCAGCGAACGAGGTGGCATAGCCAATCAGTGTACTGCGTTAAGGGAACGAACTGCCACCCGTGGATTGTTACAAAAGCGTGAACATTCAGCGTCTTGCATGGCGGTTGGACAATGCCGTTGCCGATAGCTCAATTGACCGGGCATTGTAATTCGCGATATGTTTCATTCAAGGCGGTGAGTTTCACCAGCGTTGTGGGGCTGATTCCGTCTGTCCGGTAATTCTCGTCAGTTATGAAACTGAAAAGCCAATTCGATCGCTCGCCGCTCCAGAGATGGACGGCACTCCTTTTCGTATTGGTGATCACCGTCTTCGGGACCGTGCAAGCCGTTCACATTCACGGTGGGCCTGCAGCGCGGGGCGCAAACGAGTCTGCCACGCACTGCGCCTTGTGTCTGGCGACACACTCGGTTGCCACCATTACCGAAGCCATCTCTTCACCAGCACCCATCATTCTTTCCGTGGCAATTGTGGTGACTCGCCCTCAGGCGGAGTCGCGACTTGTCGTTCGCACCTCGTTCATCCGTCCTCCCCCTGTAACTCTCTAAATCCGAGCAATTGAAACGCAGGACGTCTTCGGCTGGCCCTTACTGGCCGGCACGTCTGTTTGGTTCGAACGCAGGCTTGCGGGCCCGTGTTGGACATTGCGGATTTACCTGGGAGTGCCAGGCGCGTTCGGCCCTTGGCCGGAACGCCGGCTATAGGAGGGTTTTAAGATGCACTTCAAAAGCATTTCAGCTTCGTACGTTAAGCCGCGTCATGCGGCGATCATGATTCTGATGTATTTTGCGCTGGGGCTCTATGCCTTTGCGCAATCCGGCGGCGGCTCGATAATCGGCACGGTTGTGGACCCTTCCGGCGCAGTGGTTTCAAACGCCAAGGTGGAAATTCACAACCCGGTCAGCGCGCTCAAACGCTCCACGTCCACAGATGGTCTGGGCCGGTTCAGCTTCCCGAACGTACCCTTTAATCCCTATCACCTTACGGTGACCAAGTCTGGTTTTGCTCAAAGCGTGCAGGACGTGGAGGTCAGGTCGACGGTAGCGGCGCAGGTGACGGTCAGTTTGAACGTAGCCACCAGCAATAGCGTTGTTGAAGTCGAGGCTGGGGCTGATCTGGTGGAGAATGAACCGGTCGGACACACCGACGTGGATCGCAAACTGTTCGACAAACTTCCGCTGGAGAGTCAATCATCGTCACTAAGTTCGCTGGTAACGCTGGCGTCTCCCGGTGTTGCCGCTGATTCCAACGGGCTCTTTCATGGCATGGGCGACCACGCGTCAAACTCGTTTTCGGTTGACGGGCAGCCCATCACCGATCAGCAGAGCAAGATTTTTTCAAACCAGATCCCTATCGATTCGCTGGAGTCGCTGGAAGTCATACCCGGAGCGCCGCCAGCTGAATATGGTGGCAAGACGAGCCTTGTAATTGTTGCCACGACGCGCTCTGGACAAGGCGTGACCACGCCCCATGGAAGCGTGAATGCCTCCTATGGGTCTTTCGGTTCCTCCAACCTTGGATTCGATCTTGCCTACGGAGGCAAGAAGTGGGGAAACTTTATCTCTGCCAACGGGCTCAATACCGGCCGATTTCTCGATCCGCCGGAGTTTGTCGTGATGCACGACAAAGGTAACGAACAGAACCTCTTCGATCGAGTGGACTATCAACCTACCTCCGTGGACTCGCTTCGCTTGAACCTGGGTTTCTCGCGTTCGTGGTTTCAAACGCCGAATTCCTATGACTCCCAACACGCGACTCCGTGGTCTGGGGTGGTGGTCAACAACGGTGGTCTCGATCCCAATGGCGATGTGGTAGGTCCGACCGACCAGCGCTCGAAAATATTGACCTTTAACATTGCCCCCACTTGGACACGAGTGCTCAATCCGACGACCGTATTCACCTTGGGAGCCTTTGTGCGGCGAGATGCTTACAATTACTATCCCAGCGCCAATCCATTCGCGGATCTCGGCCCTTCCAATCTTCAGCAGGAAACCATTTCTCAGCAGCGGACACTGGCAAACACCGGGATTCGCTCGGATATCTCGCATGTGAAGGGCATCCATAACTTCAAGGCCGGCGTTACCTATCAGCAGACGTTTCTCACCGAAAACTTCCATCTGGGAATCGTCGATCCGACGCTTCTTTCCTTGCTAACGGACGCGAATGGCAATCCCTGCTTCGTGAATAACGTGGCGGTGGCTGCTCCATGCGCAACCCTGGCCCCCTACGACCTCACGCGTCCGGGAGGCACGACCTATGGTTTTCACGGCCACACCGATGTAAAGGAACTTGCCCTCTACGCCCAAGATGCAATCACAATGGGAAATTGGGCTCTGAACGCGGGTATTCGCGGTGATCTCTACAACGGTCTTGTGGTCGCCCGTCAGGCCGAGCCACGGCTGGGCGTTTCCTACAACATCAAGCCGAGCAGCACGGTTCTTCGCGTTTCGTATGCCAGGACCATGGAGTCTCCGTTCAATGAAAACCTTGTGCTGGCGAGCGAGGGATGCAATTTCCCCGTCATCGCCGCTCTTATTCCGTGCGTGCCTGCTCCAAACACGCCCGGCTACCGCAATGAATTCCACGCTGGATTGCAACAGGCGCTGGGACGCTATGCGGTTATAAGCGGCGACTACATCTGGAAGTACACCCACACGGCCTACGATTTCAGCGTACTCGGCGCGACCCCAATCACATTTCCAATTGGGTGGCACAACTCCAAGATTCCCGGTTACGCCGTTCGCGTGAGCGTGCCGGACTTCCATGGATTCAGCGCACAGGTTGTCTTCTCGAGCGTGGCAGCGCGCTTCTTCCCGCCGCAGAGCAGCGGCCTGGGGACGTCCGTCGGGCAGAGTGGGCTTCCGTTCCGCATCGACCACGACGAAAAATTCAACCAGACCACCCATCTGCAATATCAGCCGTGGAAGCAGGGCCCATGGGTTGGTTTCAACTGGCGCTATGATAGCGGCCTGGTGGCGGGCGCGGTGCCGTTTGCGACTGGTCTCAACACCCCGGTCAACCTCACGGGGCTCAGTGCCGATCAGCAAATGCAAGCCGGACTGTTCTGTGGCAGCCAGCGCCCGACGCTGTCCTCTCCTCTGACGGCGTGCGCCCCGTCGCAGTACGGCTCGACCCTGTTGAAAATACCAGCGCCTGGGACGGAGAACGACGACCGAAATCCTCCACGTATCGCGCCCAGAAACCTGTTCGATGTTTCAATTGGAGACGACAACCTGTTCAAGACCGATCGCAACAAATGGAGTCTCACCCTCACGGCGATCAATGTGACCAATAAATTTGCGCTTTACAACTTTCTCTCAACATTTAGCGGCACGCATTACGTAACGCCGCGAGCGCTTACTGCCCAGGTAGGATTCCATTTTTAGTTGGGATACCGTTGCTTGGGCACCCTACCCTTCCGCCCGTCTTTGGCGGAGGGTGGGGCTTTCTTGATTTTGATCCAAGCCCGCTTTGCAGAATGCGCATCAGTGTTTCTGATGTTCGTGGCGCAAATAGGGCGAGGTGTGTTTGTGCGTTACGCCGCCATGCAGATGCCTGTGTGAGTGGATGAGATTCGCCGATTCCAGCAACTCGGTGTTCGCCAGCACCTCGGCGGGCGATGCGTCGGCCACGATTGCGCCATGCTCCAGCACAACCGCACGGTCTGAAATTTCGCCGAGTATTTCCAGTTGATGAGTGGCCGTGACGATGGTCTTCTGCCCATTGTTCCAGGATTCCAGCAGCTCGATGACCTGGCTCTGACTGCGCGGGTCCAAGGCCGCCGTGGGTTCGTCCAACAACAGCACATCAGGGTTCAGAACAATCACCGAAGCCAGCGCCACGCGTTTCTTTTCGCCTCCCGAGAGTCTGTACGGAGGACGATCCTTCAGGTGTTCCGCCCCAATCCAATCGAGCGTTGCGTGTACCCGCTCCAGAATCTCCTCGCGAGGCCAGCCAAGCTGCAGCGGTCCAAAAGCCACCTCATCAAACACCGTAGGATTGAACAACTGAATGTCTGGGTTTTGGAAGACCAATCCCACTCTCCGGCGGAACTGGAGCGCGAAAGCATCGTTCTCCATTGCGGACTCGGTCAGTGCGTCTCCCCGAAAGCGGAGCGTGCCTTTGCACGCAAAGCGCAAGCCATCCATCAGGCGCAGTAACGTGCTCTTGCCACTGCCGTTGGCTCCGAGCAGCGTAATACGTTCGCCTGCTCGCACTCGCAGAGAGAGTCCCTGCAAGGCCGCGATGCGCTCATATTCATAGCGCACGCCTTCGGCTTCGAATTCAAACGCCTCGGATTTTGACATTTCGGACGGATTGCTTTCCGGCACGCGTGCTCCCTTTCCTATCTTCCCATCACCACTGCCGTTACTACTGCTGCCGCAAAGCCGGATATCACCAGATAGTCCCTTGCGCGCAGCCGGAAATCCGTGAGCAATCGCACCTCTCCACGGAAGCCCCGGGATTGCATCGCCAGAAAAACTTCGTTTCCCAGCTCCAGCGTTTTACTCATCAGCACGCCGCCGGTGTTCACCATCAGGCGACGTTGTTCGTGACCGTTCAAACGGCCCACCATGCGGCTCTGGCGGGATTCGAACATCGCGTTCGCGGTCTCCGTCAGCAGGACTACGTAGCGATGCGTCATCGCCAGCAAGGCGATCACTTCCACTGGAACCAGCAGGGTGCGTAGCGCCTTCAGCAGATGCATCCACGGCGTGGTCAACACTAACAACGTGCTCAGGGTGACGGCGGCCTCTACGCGTGCAATCAGCAGAAGCGCGCTCCTCGCCCCCTGCTCGGTAATCGCCGCCGAGCCGAAGGGCAGTGTGTACAAAGTCTGCCCAGGGGTGAGAAACAGCGCCGGTGCGGCAATCATCGCGGTAAATCCGAACGCCACGAGCCAAACGCGCTTTGCAAGAGACCACAAACTCAGGCGCGAAGCAACGGCTAGTACTACGCCCAAGCCAAACAGCGCGGCCATTACGGAGAGTCTGCGCGAGAGCGCCGCCGCGACCACCAGAGCCAGCAGTCCCAGCAGCTTTACTCGCGGATCTAGCGTCTGCAGCAGGCCGTGGACATGGGCGGAGTTTTCAGAGACCAAGGTCTGTGCCAGCGCATTGGTAAATCCGCGAACTGTTTTCGAAAGTACGCCCGCGCTCATTGTTCGCTCCGCTGCTTTGCCGACTGCGTGAAGTGAAGCGCAACCCATGCGACCGCCAGGATGAGCCCCACGCCGAACATCGCCGACAGCAGATAGCCGAACGGCCCACTTTTCACAAAATGGGGCGCGTAGTTGGGCAGGGGCGCGGTCCAGAGATTGGCCAGCCGTGCCAGTCCGGACGGCGCAGCCAGGGGAGCGGCCGAGTTGCCGCTGGCTGCGGCAATCTGCGCCCGGGCCGCAGCGTCGGAGAAATCCCGAGGTGCCCACTCGCCCCATGCGGCGCCACTGGCGACAATGCCCAGCGGCGTTAACAGCAACACCAGTGCCAATGCTCCACAGAGGCTCCTCGCGGTTTTTCGAGCGGCCACTGGCGATGCTATGCCGACCAGCGCCGGTTCGTTGCGCCGCAGATAGCTGAACAGTCCTGCGCTCATTATGGCCTCGGCGGCTCCGGCGATTGTCAGGTGCCCAGCCATCATTGCCGGGATGGCGACGCTCAACGGATATGGCGCGTAGAGAGGCGTGCCCGTCGCATCGTGGAACAGCATTGGCTGGATGCCAAATTCGATTGCCGCCAGCAAGGCGGAGAGGTTAATCGCGCCATAGCCGGCCAGTGCCGCCGCGACTACCCGCCGCCGCGACTCTGCCTTCGCTCCCAGGCTCACCAGTTGGTAGATGCCCCATGCCGCGAACGAACCCGCAATCGCCATGTTGAAGCAGTTAGCGCCGAGCGTAGTAATGCCTCCATCGCCGAAAAACAGCGCCTGGATTGTCAAGGCCAGCGAGATTGCCAGCAGGGAAGCCCACGGCCCCAGTACGATTGCCGCAATGCCCACGCCCACGGCGTGCCCCGTCGTCCCGCCTGGCAGCGGCAGGTTAAACATCATGGTGACAAATGAAAATGCGGCGAATAACGAGAGCAGCGGCAGCGTGCGGCCAAACAGTTTCTTCCGGGTGCGCCGCAGCGCCGCCCACCAGCAGGGAGCGCTCGCCGCATACATCACGGCGCAGGTCGAGGGGCTCAGATATCCGTCGGGAATATGCAAGCTATGCGGCTCCTCTGCCTAGTGTACTGGATTGCGCAAATTCCCTCGCCGTGGCGCTAGGTATAATGCCCCATGCACTTCGCGGAACGTTCGTCCATTCACTCTCCTTATACGCACGCGGCCAAGCTTGCTCCCGCTGCTCGCTATGACCTCACATCCAGCGGTGTGCAGGCGGTTCCGCTGAGTGAACTCCCCGTGCGACTCGATGAACTGGAACTCAGCTCGTCTGCACCCTATGGAGATCCGGCTCTGCTTGAGTGCCTGGCCGAGCGTACTGGAGTCTCCGTCAAGTGCATCGTGCCCACCATCGGCACGTCGCTGGCGAACCATCTTGCGTTCTCCGCCATGTTTGATCCTGGCGATGAAGTGCTCATCGAGTGGCCAACCTACGATCCCTTGCTGCACACGGCGCGTCTGCTCGGCGCTTCCATCCGCCGATTTCCGCGCCGCAAAGAAAACAATTTTGCGATTGATCCCGAGGACGTCCGCCGAGCCATTACTCCGCGCACGCGGGTTATTGCGCTGTGCAACCTGCATAATCCCACCAGCGCGGCTGTTGATGACGCAGTGTTGCGGGCGATCGGTGAGGCTGCCGAGAGCGTGGGCGCGCGAGTGCTGGTCGATGAGGTGTACCGCGAGGTGATCTGGGGGGAAACCGAGCATCACGCTCTCTCGCTGGGCGAGAACTTTGTCGTCACCAGCAGTCTCACCAAGGCTTATGGCCTCGGCGGTCTGCGCTGTGGATGGGTACTCGCCGAACCGGATCTCGCGGAGAGAATTCGGCTGATGCAGGATCTATTCGGTTCTAACGCAGCGCACATCGCGGAGCAGCTCAGCGTAGTTGTGTTCGGCTCGATCAATAAACTCGAAAGCCGCGCTCGCACGAAGCTCGACGCCAATCGCGCTGCAGCCGCGGAACTGCTCGTCCCTCGCTGCGACTTGAGACTCAGCATTCCCGCCCACGGCACCACGCTTGCGCCGCGACTGCTCAGTGGCGAGGTGGAGCCCTTCTGCGAGTTGCTGCGCTCCCGCTATGAGGTCGCTGTCGTCCCGGGATTCCATTTCGAAATGCCCCATCACTTCCGCATCGGACTCGGCGGCGACCCGGCACTTACCCGCGAGTCATTTGAGCGCCTCACGCGTGCGCTCGACGACTTCGCTGCGCGATAACGCCCTTATACCTTCTCCGGTAATTTCGCCCTGCGCGCCGCGCCTTGACCGCGAATTTGTTTTCCTGCACATTGAGACACCACAAAGCGGCCAACCGTTGTACACTGTCAAAATTGATTTGCTGGCTCCAGCTCTCTACAGGCAATCAGTAGCAAAGAAAAGGTACCCATGCCCAAAAGTAAGCAAGAGATGATCCGAGCAGTGGTTCGCGTCTCCAGTGGAAATTTTCTGGAGATGTACGACTTCATGGTATTCGGATATTACGCCGCTGCGATCGGCCGGGCTTTCTTCCCAACCGGCAATGAGTTTGCGTCGTTGATGTTGTCATTGATGACCTTTGGAGTCGGCTTCTTGATGCGTCCGCTAGGGGCGATTGTGCTGGGAGCTTACACGGACCATCATGGGCGCCGCAAGGGTTTGATGCTGTCGCTGACCCTGATGTCAATCGGAATTGTTTCCATTGCCTGCGTGCCTGGATATGCGGTCATTGGATTTGTGGCTCCGTTGCTCGTGGTGATCGGCCGTCTCCTCCAGGGCTTTTCCGCAGGTATGGAGTTGGGTGGCGTGTCGGTCTATCTGTCTGAGATTGCGACTCCTGGCCATAAAGGGTTCTATGTTAGTTGGCAGTCCGGAAGCCAGCAGTGCGCGGTTATATTTGCAGCATCCCTGGGTGTAGTGCTCAGTTCCATTCTCACTCCGGCGAAAATGCTCGCCTGGGGTTGGCGCATCCCGCTGCTGATCGGCTGCAGTATCGTTCCGCTGCTCTTCATGCTCAGGACTTCGCTCCAGGAATCGGATGAATTTGTCGCCCGGAAGCATCATCCGGAAATTCGGGAGATCATTCGCTCGCTGGCCAGCAACTGGCGCATCGTTCTCATCGGCGTGATGATGGTGACGATGACGACGGTCTCCTTCTACTTCATCACGGCCTACACGCCAACCTTTGGCACTTCCGTTCTTAAACTTAAACAGATGGACAGTTTGGTCGTCACCCTTTGCGTGGGGATATCCAACCTGTTTTGGCTGCCAGTGATGGGCGCGCTATCAGACCGCGTCGGGCGCCGCCCCTTGCTGATTGGTTGCACGCTGCTAGCCTTGTTCACGGCCTATCCGGCATTGTCGTGGCTGGTTGCAGCGCCAACTTTTTCAAAGTTGCTGATCCTGGCGATGTGGCTCTCGTTTATATATGGCAGCTACAACGGGGCCATGGTCGTCTACCTGACGGAAGTTATGCCGGTCGATGTACGCACCACCGGATTCTCGCTTGCGTACAGTCTGGCCACCGCAATCTTTGGCGGGTTCACTCCGGCAATCTGCACCTATTTGATTCACGTGACGAACAATCGGGCAATTCCAGGGCTATGGTTGATGTTCGCGGCTGCGTGCGGCTTGCTGGCGGCGGTACTTGCCAAGTCTTACCACCAGAAGCAGGTGGCTGTCGAACTGCAACAAACGCCGGCCTGAGAACTCGTTGAGAAGAAAAATGAATGGGGACGCGTCAGCGTCCCCATTGTTAATTGCTTACGTAAATATCCGTGTTAGATCCCCAGGTTGGTGAGGACGCCCTTCACGGTCGAGTATGCCTGCTGTGCGTCGCGGTCGCTGGATTCGGCAGTCTGTTTGAATTCCATCGCCAGCCATCCGTCATAGCCGACGGCATGGAGAGTGGCGAGGATGTCAACCCAGTTGAAGTTCCCCGATCCGGGCGCGGAGCGATTCGAATCGGCAAGTTGAACGTAGCTCATCAAACCGCTGCGATGTCCCTCGACAAGTGAGGCAATCAAGCTTCGCTCCTCAAAATCCTGGTGATGCAGGTCCCCTTCGAACCTCAGCGAGGAGCTTGAAAACGTTCGGATAAATTGCACGGTCTCGTCGATTGTGTTGAGCATGTCTCCGATGTAGCGTGCCTGCGGCTCAAGCACAATGCGAACACCCAGCGATTCAGCGACGGGGAGTAACTCGTCAAGCGCCTCGCGAAACCAGGCCCAAGCGATGTCGCGGCTCGGCGCGGCCTTCGTGCTGCCCCGGAATCGTCCAATGCTCGCATCGACTCCGTACTCATGCGCGAGCTGCAGGACGGACTTGAAGCGATCAATTGCCCGGCGGCGTATTTCCGGTTCCTTGGCGACCAGGAAGATATTGTCCGCAGCTCCGATTCCGCCGGTGCTGACTGCGGAAATCACGAGCCCGGCTTCAGTGGCGTGCTTCCCCAGCGCGCGTCCATCAAAGGCATTCGGGTCGCGGACTTGCAACTCAACGCCGTCATAACCGATCTCAGCGACACGTCGCATGATATGAACTGGATCGCCGTTCCAGCAAAGCTGAATCGGCGGCGCTTCCGGCGTGGTCATCATATAAGCAAGCTTCACGAAGTAACTCCGTTTCCGTTGAGGCGTTAGAAATGACTCAGAGATTTTAATATACGGCATTCCCTTTTGCCTGTCCCGCCGTGGAATGAGATGAATGCCGCAAACCGTGCGCGACAGCTTCCAATCCCTTAGAATGGATACAGATATTTGCTTTCGAAGAACTATTCATGACGATGCCTTTTCTTAATGTGATGTCGCTGATCACCTCCGTCGCCGGAGCCATTGCCGTGATGATTTGGCGGGTACGGGAGTCGCGTACTGCGGTCACGGCGAGGAAGATTATCATTCCGCCCTTGGGGATGGCGACCGGGCTCGGAATGTTTATCGTGCCCGCGTTTCGGGTTCCATGGACTTGGGCGGGGATCGCGTTCCTGGGAGGCGCGATTGGGCTGGCTTACCCGCTGCTGCGGACTTCGCGCCTTGTGCGCGAAGGTGACACCGTAATGGCGCAGCGGTCCCACGCTTTCTTTGCGGTAGTCATTCTGCTAGCCGGAATTCGCATCGCGGCGCGAGGGTATCTTGATACGGTGATCTCCGTTCAGCAAACGGCGGCGCTGTTTTTCATCCTGGCATTCGGAATGATTCTGCGTTGGCGGACGCAGATGTTCTTCCAATATCGCGCGCTGGTCAACGAACCGCGTCCCTTGAACTAACCCTCAGCCAACGCATGGCATTTCCCGGTTCTGCGTCGATTTTTGTGTATCCCCACCTGCCGATAGCCTAAGATAGTGATTCTGATATCATCGGCAATCCAGGGACAAAAGCCAGTATTCATCACTGTGCGACTCCAGAGAAGTGCCGGGTCAAATACATAATCGATGAGTGAACGGAAAGTCGAATTTGAGGGGGAATTAGTGAGCACGAAAACCGCAATCCATCCACACAGCGTTCCACGAAAACCATCGCGAAGCTGGTACAAACAGATGTGGGTACACGTTCTAGTCGCCATGGGAATCGGAATCGTGGTCGGGCATCTATACCCAAGCGTTGGGCAGAGCATGCAACCGCTGGGCG